>OGKG01000254.1_pt1 | contig 67158 bp, 50 predicted proteins | sample 1572201 | NCBI WGS metagenome assembly OGKG01 (sample SAMEA2582146, study PRJEB24529) | metagenome | biome: Human gut stool | place: China | collected 2011 | reverse complement strand
CCGTGAAGCCGATCGTTTTTCACGTGGACAACGCGTTCCCCGAGAGCTGGAAAAAGCACGTGCGCGAGGGCGTGGAAGAATGGCAGGCGGCTTTCGAGCGCATCGGTTTCAAGAACGCGATTATTGCCGTTGACTTCCCGACCGATGATCCGGAGTTTGATCCCGATAACCTGAAATATTCCTGCGTGCGCTATTCTCCCTCGCCCGTGGCGAATGCCATGGGTCCCTCGTGGACGGATCCCCGGAGCGGGGAGATTATACAGGCGAATATTTCGGTCTACCATAATCTGATACAACTGGTGCGTGACTGGCGATTCCTGCAAACGTCGCCTGCCGATCCCGCTGCGCGGAAGGTGGAGATGGACGAGGAGATGCTGGGAGATTGTATCCGTTACGTGATTTCCCACGAGGTGGGGCACACGCTGGGATTCATGCATAATATGGCGGCTTCGGCGGCTGTGCCGACGGATTCGCTTCGTTCTCCTTCATATACCCGGACATACGGCACGACGATGTCTATCATGGATTACGCCCGTAATAATTACGTGGCTCAACCCGGTGACGCGGAGCGCGGCGTGAGGGTGACCCCGCCCGCGCTGGGGGTGTATGACTATTTCCTGATCCGGTGGGCGTACACGCCCCTGTTGGACGCGAAGAGTTCGCGGGAGGAAGTACCCGTGCTGGACAAGTGGATTTCCGAACGTTCCGGCGACCCCGTGTACCGCTATGGCAAGCAACAGTTCTACGGGTACCTCGATCCCTCGTCGTTCGAGGAAGATCTGGGGGACGATGCCGTGAAGTCTGCCACTTACGGGGTGAAGAATCTGAAATACGTGTTGGCGAACCTGCACGAGTGGACGGGAGAGGACGACAAGGATTTCTCGTTCCGCCGGAATATGTATAACGAGCTACTGTACCAGTATATCCGCTACATGAACCACGTGTTGGTGAACGTGGGCGGGATACACGTGAACGAGCGTTACGACGGCGACGGTCTGCCTTACTTCTCTATCGTGCCGAAGGAGAAACAGCGGCGGGCGCTACGTTTTATGCTGGAACAGATGCGGGACGCGGAGTGGGTGGACGATAAGGATTTCCAAGCCCGTATGCCGATCATGGGAACGTACGCGCAGGTGTTGCAGGATATTGCCCTGAAAGCGATTTTCAACCGGGCGGCTCTCGTGGCGTTCGGCGCGAAATACACGGGGGAGGAGAGTCCTTATACCGCCGAGGAGTATTTCGAGGACATACACGGGTTCGTGTTCGCTCCCACGCGGGAGGGCAAAGAATTGTCCGGTGCGGAGAAGAAGTTGCAAATGGCTCTGCTGTCGGAACTGATTTCCGGTTCGGGAGTCGAGAGCGGTAAGATCGGGGGCGGCGGGAACGTGGGAATCAGTGATGCCTACCGGATAGCAGTGCCCCGCGAGATCGCGGAGAAGAGTCGCGCCGCGTACGGTTTGGTGGGAGAGTTCGACACGGAGATGACCCGTGCCCGTTGGCTGCGGCAGGCGGAAACATGTCCTTCCGCCAAGGTGCGGGGATTCGGCTGGCGGGTGGAATTGCCAATCATGAATTATCCCATGGAGCCGCTTTATCTCTCGACGTTGAAGAAGACTCACGCGCTGTTGAAGAGTAAGGCTGATACAGGCTCGGATGCCAATCGGCGTCACTACGCGCTGTTACTTCACAAGGTGGAACAGGCACTAGGACAATAACATGTAAAACGAGTAATTATGAAGAATATAATATATATACTGTTTCTTCTTTCGTTGCTGCTGCCCGCTTCCGCGGAAGCCGATGCGTCGGGACGTAAAAAGAAAAAGGATAGGAAAGGCGGGGAACCGGAGAATGTCGAACTCTCGACTCCTTACAGCGAATTGTTCAAGGGCAAGAAGGTGAAGACCGCCAAAGGATTGATGACTATACACCGGGCGGACAAGAAAATATACGTGGAGTTCCCGCTCCGCCTGCTGGATAAAGATATGCTCTACGCTTCGGTTATCCGGGGTATTACCGATAACGGCGAGGGTGCCGTGGGCGAGTTCGTGGGCGGCGATAATGCCTTGCGTTTCACGCGACGGGATTCGGTGTTGCAAGCCCGGATTACGGTGCAGGTGGACTACCCGCCGTTGCGGGCGTTCAACAGTAGCGGTGACGGGGCGATAGACAAGGCTTTGGAGAAGGCTTCGCGACCGGGTATCTTCGGGACGTACAAGATAGAGGCATGGACGCCGGACAGTACGGCGGTGGTGGTGGATATGACGTCGTTGTTCACGAATTATTCGGCGTACACGACTCCTTTTGCCGCTTACGCGCCGAACGCTATGTTCGGTTTCGTTTCCCGGAAGCACGATATCCGCGAGGAGCGGACGACGCTGAAGGATGTCGCCGCTTTTGACAATAATGTCACGGTTACTTGCGAGCAAGGGTTTAACGTGGATTATTTCATGATGGGATTCCCGATGGCAAAGGACGTGAAAGTGACGGTGACGAGCGACAAGATTCTGATGTTGCTGCCGGAGGAACCGATGATGCCCCGCTTGGCGGATTACCGCGTGGGGGTACGTCCTTTCATGCAGGCGGATTTTAGCGACCCGCTACGAGGACTGGAACGCGTGTTCTACACGCGGCGGTGGCGACTGGAACCGACGGACAAGGCTACCCACGAGAGAGGTGAGGCGGTGGAACCCGTGAAACCGATCGTTATTTACATGGACACGCTTATGCCCGCCGCGTGGGCGAAATATATAAAAGAGGGACTGGAGGAGTGGAATACTGCTTTCGAGAAAATAGGGTTCAGGAACGTGGTGCAGGTACGGGATTTCCCGCGGGATGACGCGGGGTTCAATCCTTTTGACGTGAATCATTCCGTGATTCTTTATTCTCCCGTGTTATGGTACTCGGCAATGACGAATCAACTCACGGATCCGCGCACGGGCGAGATATTGAGTATGTCGATCTGTATACCGGACAACTTCACGAATATGTTGTACAATGACCGCGTGTTGATGACAATGAATGCCGATCCTTCCGTGCGGCGGGCGAAGCTGAGCGAGGAACAGATGGGGGAGTTGATTCGCGCGAATATGGCGAACTGCATGGGGTGGAACTTGGGCTTGTTCCTGAACGCTTCCGCTTCCGCGGCTTACCCGGTGGATTCGCTGCGTTCCCCTTCGTTCACGCGGGAACACGGGTTGAGCCCTTCGATTATGGACGTTGTACCCTGCAACTATATCGCTCAACCGGGTGATGCCGAACGCGGCGTGCGGATGACGGCGAAAGGGGTAGGACCGTACGACGACTTTACCATCCAATGGCTGTACAAGCCGATAGCGGGGGCGAATGTGCCCGCGGACGAGAAAGCGACGCTCGACAGCTGGATCAAGGAGTCGCGCGCGAATCCTGCCTGCCGTTATCACTTGTTCGACGACTGGGGGGCTTTCGATCCTCTGGTGGCGGTCTACGACTTGGGGGACGATCCGGTGAAAGCCTTCGAGTATCACGTGGCTAACGTGAAGGGTTCTTTAAAGAACTTCTTCGAGTGGTACCGGGAAGACGACCGCAATATGGTTGTCCGTCAAGGGATATACGAGGGGTTGTGCTCCGTGTTGGGTGCGAATCGGTTGCCGCAGTTGGCGACTTACGTGGGAGGTATCGTGATGAATGCGGCGAATGCTGACGAGGGGATCAGGCAATACGAGTTTCTACCGAAGAAACAGCAACGGGAAATGGTGCAATATCTGTTGAACTTCTCCCGTGACCTCGATTGGTTGGAAGACCTCGATTTGCTCCGGCAACTGGGTCCGGGACGTATGCCCATGAAAGAGGCGATGCGGGCAACCGTGCTGGACGTGTTGTTCTCCCGCTACGATCGGTTGAAATGGTGCGCTGCCAAATCGGACGATGCCTATAAACCGAGCGAGTTGTTGGATGATATCTACCGTTTCGTGTGGGAAGGTACGCTGAAGAACCGCTCCTTGACGAAAGAGGAAATGGGATTCCAGACTTCTTATTTGGCGATGATATTGCAATCTTCTACCGTGGGGGAGTCGGCTTCCGCGTTACAGGTGTCCGCCCGGCGGGACGGTGTTGCTGATTTCAGCCCCGCGAACTTATACTTTATTAATCGCGGAATCACGGAAGCGAGAAATCCCCAATCTTACAGTGCCTCTTTCGACCTGCCGTGGTGGGTGAGAGTCCCCGGTAATCCCGATGCCCACGAGTTCTACGGCATGGTGCTTCGCGTGCAGGGATTGCTGAATAAAGCGGTGGTGACGAGCACGGGCGATACGAAGTTGCATTACGAGTATCTGCTCCACAAAATCAAGAAGTCGTTGGAAAAGAAATGAGTTCATTTAACGAGAATATTATGAAACGAAACAAGATAGTATACCTGTTTATCATCGTGTTCCTGCTTCCCGCTTCCGGGTTCGCCAGAAAGAAAAAGAAGGACTCGAAGGAGGACGGGAAAACGGAGAGCCGTTACGAACAGTTGTTCAAGGATAAGGCTCGCGAAACGAAACGGGGGCTGATAACTCTCCACAAAATGGAAGGAAAGATATATTTCGAGATACCGACGGCGGTGATGGGACGGGAGATGTTGCTGGGTTCGACGATCGCCGCTTCCACCGATAATCTGCTGGGCGGGGTGGGTGAGCGCACGCATACCCCGTTGCGGGTGGTGTTCACGCTGAAGGATTCCAACAAGGTGAGTTTGGGCGAGATACAGACCGTGTACACCACGACCGACGATAATCTCCGGGAACGGATGCGGCGCGGTAATTTGCCTGCGGTAATCAAGAATTTCGAGGTGCAGGCATGGTCGCCGGACAGCACGGGAGTGGTGATTGACATGACGGATTTCCTCGTGAGCGACAATGAAATGCTTCCGCCGTTCTTCCCGTGGTCGCCGGTGGTGTCGATGACGGAAGGACGGCTTGACAAGAATTTCATACAGGAGGGGTCGCAGGTGTTGGAGATAAAAGCCTTTGAAGATAACGTCAGCGTGCAGTCGCGACTGGCTTACCGGGTGACGGCGGAAACCTTTATGGGAACTTATTGCAAGAACAAGCCGATAACTAATGTTATAACCCGCAACTTTATCCTCTTGCCCGAGGATGCGGCTCGTCCCCGTTATGCCGATCCCCGCATCGGGGTATTCTTTGACGGGAAATACGATATCGGTCACCCGAGAAAGAATATCGACGTGTTCTATCACGCCAACCGCTGGCGTCTTGAGCCGAAAGACGAGGAGGCTTACCGCCGGGGCGAGTTGGTGGAACCGGTGAAACCGATCGTGTTCTACGTGGACGACGCATTCCCCGCGAGTTGGTTGCCTTATATACGTCAGGGAGTGCTCACGTGGAACGAGGCTTTCGAGAGGATTGGCTTTAAAAACGTGATGCAGGTGCGGGATTTCCCGTCCGATGATCCGGATTTCGACCCGGAGAACTTGAAATACTCCTGTATCCGCTATTCCCCTTCCGTGGTGGCGAACGCCATGGGACCGTCGTGGACGGATCCCCGCACGGGCGAGATTATCAACGCTTCGGTCTACGTGTATCACAATCTGGTGGCGATGGTACAGGACTGGCGTTTCCTGCACACGGCTCCCGCCGACCCGTCGGTGCGCAAGGTGAAGCTGGACGAGGAAACTTTCGGCGATTGTATGCGTTACGTGATTGCCCACGAGGTGGGACACTGCCTCGGTTTGATGCATAATATGTCCGCATCGGCGGCAATACCCACCGATTCGCTGCGTTCACCGTCCTTCACCCGGAAGTATGGAACCACGCACTCGATTATGGATTACGCCCGTAACAATTACGTGGCGCAGCCGGGCGATGCCGAGAGGGGAGTGCGTATGACGCCGCCTAATCTCGGGCTTTACGATTATTACGTGATCGAGTGGTTGTACAAACCTTTGCTCGACATTCCCACGGCGAAAGACGAGATACCCGTGCTTGACCGCTTTATTTCGGAACGTTCCGGTGATCCCGTTTATCGCTATGGCAAGCAACAGTTCTGGAACGTGTTAGACCCCAGTTCCATAGAGGAAGACTTGGGCGACGACCCGGTGAAGTCCGCCACCTATGGCGTGAAAAATTTGAAATACCTCTTGGCGAATCTCAACACGTGGGTCGCGCACGAGGATAAAGACTATAAGTTTCGTACCAATATGCTGAACGAGGCTCGTTTCCAGTTCTTCAGGTACTGCGTCCACGTGCTGAGAAATATCGGTGGATTCTATTTTAACGAGATATACGAGGGGGACGAATTGCCCGCTTACAGTGTGGTGTCCCGCGAAAGGCAGAAAGAGGCTTTGCGCTTCTTGCTGGAACAGATGAAGGACGTGGCATGGTTGGATAACGTGCCCGGTTTGCCGCTGGGGCGTGACGTGGGAGCGGAGATACAAGAGGAGATGATGCGGGGATTGCTTCGCGCGGGTCCGGTGGTGGCAATCAACGAGAAGCTGACCACGGATAGTAAACCTTTCACCCGTGACGAGTACATGAATGATATATACGCCTTTGTCATGGCACCGACCATGCAGAATAAGGTGCTGACGAAGAGTGAACGTTCCTTTTTGCAGGAGTTCGTGAACAGCTTGATCGAGGAAACCGGGGTCAACAGAAAGGACATGGGAGCGGAGCCTTTCCGTTTCCGTTCGGGGGTGTTGGTACGTGTGCCGGAGAGTATAAAGGCGAAAAGCCGCGAACGTTACGGCGTGTTGGGGCATGACGTGTTGGGGGTTTTCTCGAACGCGGAGTATCTGCCGATAAACGCAGCGGGAGAGGTGTCCGGGTTTGGCGAAGTCAATCTCTGGTATCGTCCCTATCCCTCGGAACCGGCATGTTTCAAGATGTTGCAACGGGTGTACACTCTTGTCAAAAGCAAACAGAACACGGGGAGTGCCGAAATGCAACGGTATTATAAACTTATGGCCCGTCAGATCGGGAATATCCTCGATAATTGAACGTGTAAAAATTGAATACTATGAGAAGAATAATCTATATACTGCTTCTTCTTTCTCTCGCCGCGGGTGTCAATGATTCCTTTGCCGCCGGACGGAAAAAGAAAGACAAGAGGAAAAAAGAGCTTACTGCCTACGAGAAGGTGTTTGACGGGAAGAAGGTGCAGACCGCCCGCGGGCTGATGACTTTGCACAAGATAGACGATAAAGTGTACGTGGAATTTCCTCTCGCCCTGCTCGGCAAAGAGATGCTTTTCACCTCGACGATAGAGGGAATCAGCGACAGCGGCGAGAGTGCCGTGGGGGAGTTCTCCGGTCAAGGTGTGCCCGTTCGTTTCACCCGTGCGGACTCCGTGCTGCAAGCCCGTCTGGTGGTGTTGGGCGACCTGTTGAACCTGTCGGGTGATGCGTCGGTTGACCCGGCAATCGCACGCTCCGGTATGCCGGGCGTGTACGGTAATTACAAGATAGAAGCGTTTACTTCCGACGGTGCGGCGATGCTGGTGGATATGAGTTCGCTTTTCATGACGCATAGCATTTACACGACTCCTTTCGCCGACTATGCCGGAAACTCTTTCTACGGGTTCGTGATGCGGAACCATAAGTTTCAGGAGGAACGCACTTCCCTGCACGGCGTGAAAGCGTACGCGAATAACGTGGTTGCCACGTGTGACTTGGGGTATGATGTGGATCATATCTTCTTCGGTATGTTCCTCATGGCGAAGGATATGAAAGTTTCCGTGCTGGCGAACCGGATTCTGATGCTGTTGCCGGAACAACCGATGATGCCCCGTCTTGCCGATTACCGGGTAGGTACGGAAGTGCTTCGGGCTTCTGCGCTCAATGCCTCGATGGAAGAGGTGAAACCGATTCACCTCGCTTACCGTTGGCGTTTGGAGCCGTCCGATCCCGTGGCGTATCACCGGGGTGAACTCGTGCGGCCGTTGAAACCGATCGTGTTCTACATGGATACCCTTATCCCCGAGGCGTACCGTCCGCACGTGGCGGCGGGAGTGCTGGAATGGAACAAGGCTTTCGAGGCTATCGGGTTCCGGGACGCCATACAGGTGAAGGACTACCCGCGGGATGAGCCCGGTTTTGACCTTGCCGACGTGAGTCATTCCACGATATTATTTTCCCCAGTGAAGATGTACGAGGTGAAAAGCCAGATGTATTCGGATCCCCGCACGGGTGAGATATTGTCGGCTTCCATTTTTATTCCCGTGGGGTATGATCCCGGCTTTTCATATAAGGCCTACACGCTGGCGGCAGACCCGCGGGTGCGGGAACAGTATTTGCCCGTGGACATTTACGGGGAACAGATCAGAAACGACGTGGCGAGGGAGATGGGAAAATGTCTGGGGTTTGCCGAGAATCAGCTTGCCTCGTCCGCTTATCCCGTGGATTCCTTGCGTTCGCCTTCTTTTACCCGTGAATACGGTTTGAGTCCCTCGATTATGGACCGCGTGCCTGCAAACTATATCGCCCGACCGGGGGATATGGAGCGGGGGGTGGCTCTGGTGCAGCATGGTATCGGGGGATATGACTATTTCCTCGTGAAGTGGTTGTATCGTCCCGTTCCCGGGGCGGTTACACCGCGGGAGGAAACTGCCGTGCTAGACCGCTGGGTGGCGGAATCGAGAAGTAATCCTTATTTCCGTTTCGGGCGTTTCGTGTGGGGGATGCTCCGTCCGGTCAACGATCCGCGAATGCAGGCTTTCGACTTGGGCGACGATCCGGTGAAGGCGTTTCGCTATCGCCTTGACAATATAAAATATATCATGGAGAATTACGGGAGCCTCACGTGGGAGGACGACAAGGAAATGACCGCTCGTGTCAATTTCCGTAACGTGCTCACGGATGCGGTATCCGCGGAACTTAACCGGATGCTTTCACACGTGGGCGGTGTGTATATCAACGAGGTACACGCCGACGAGGGCATTCCCGCGTATACCGTTGTCCCGAGGGAACAACAGCGTGCTATCGTGCGCTACGCCTTGGAACTGGCGAAGAGTTTCGACTGGATGGACGACGTGGCTTACATGGAACGTTATAATATTGGCATGGGAAACCTGCCCGGTGAAGAGATGTACTTGACGATACTGGGCGGATTGCTCGGGAAGATGGGCGATTTACGGCTTTGTGCCGCGAAATCCGATGATGCCTACACGCCCGATGAATTGATGGACGACCTCTATACTTATATCTGGGACGGTACGATCGGGAAACGGGCGTTGGACGAGGACGAGCGTTTTATGCAAAGGGCTTTCGTGGCGGGTATCATGGCTACTTCTGCCGTGGCGGAATCCGCTTCCGCTTTCGAGAAACCCGAACGCCGGATGCCTTTTATTGCCGACACAAAACTCGTGTCATGGTCGCCTGATACCCGTTCCTTGCACCGCGAGGAACAGCGTCTGGCGGCAGCTCGCCTGTCTGGTACTGTACCGTACAGCGGTTTTGACGGGCATTACGCCGCGGTAAAGGGCTACAATGCGGCTCCTGAATTTTACAGTATGCTGTTGCGTGTACGGGACTTGTTGAAACAGAACCTCGCCTCTTCATCCGGCGATACCCGCGAGCATTACGAGTATCTGCTGTACAGGATAGGGAAGGCGTTGAGTAAAAAATGAATCTAAAAGAGAATATTATGAAACAAACCTCGATAATCATAGTGTTGGTTGTTTTGTTGTTACCGGTTCTGGCGGAAGCGCAGGGCAGAAAGGGGAAGAAAACTAAACGCGACGTCAATAGCGAGATGCCTGCGCTTCCCAAGGAATCGGCTTACGACAACCTGTTCAAGGATAAAGCCCGCGAAACCGTGAAGGGGCTGATGACGCTTCATAAGACGGACGGGCGTGTCTATTTTGAAATTCCGCTCGACCTGCTGGGAAAGGAGATGCTGATCGGTTCCACGATAGCGGAAACTACTAGCCATTACTTCGGCAGCGTGGGAGAGAAGCCGCACGAGCCGTTGCACGTGGTATTTACCCGTACCGATTCGTTAATTAACCTACTGGAAGCAAATGCACTGCACGTCACGGGTAACGAGCGGATGCGTAAAAACGTGGATAAAAACGCCTATCCCGCCGTGTTGAACAACTTCGAGATCAAAGCGTGGTCACCCGACAGCACGGCGATTGTCATAGACATGACCGATTACCTGTCCGGCGGGGAGAACGAGGCGCTTGATCCCTTTTCCCCGTGGATGCCTATTTTATGGCAATACGGTGGCGGGGAGGAAGGACAACTTGAAAAAGAATTTAAACGGGAGTTTACACCCCCCAGCTCCAGCAGGCACTGGGCGGATCGCGGCGTACGAGAATAACGTCAGCGTGCAGACATCACTGACTTATGACGTGAGCGTGCAGGCGCAGCAATGGTACTGGATATACAAGATGCCTTTTACCGCCTTGATGACCAGAACATTCCTGCTGTTGCCGGAAACTCCCGCGCGTGCCCGGTTGGCAGACCCGCGTATCGGGGTATTTTTCGGGGGAAAATACCTGTACGAAGAGGACGAGAGGGGCGTGGAAGTACGTTACCATACCCATCGTTGGAGACTGGAACCCAAAGATTTGACGGCATTCCGGCAAGGACGCCTCACGGAGCCGGTACAACCTATCGTTTTCTACGTGGACGATGCTTTCCCGGAAAGCTGGAAACCTCACGTGAAGGCGGGTATCGAGGAATGGCAAGCTGCCTTCGAGAAAATAGGCTTTAAAAACGCCATCGTGGCACGGGATTTTCCCGCCGATGATCCGGCTTTCGACCCGGAGAACCTCGCTTATTCCTGCGTGCGTTATTCCCCCTCTCCGGTGGCGAACGCCATGGGACCGTCGTGGACGGATCCCCGGAGCGGGGAGATATTGCAGGCGAACGTTTCCGTGTACCACAATATGGTGCGCCTCGTGCAGGATTGGCGTTTCATACAGACGGCTCCCGCCGACCCGTCGGTGCGGGGTGTGAATCTTGACGAGAAAACACTCGGGGACTGTATCCGTTACGTGATCGCCCACGAGATAGGGCATTGCCTCGGTTTGATGCACAATATGTCCGCGTCGGCGGCTATTCCGACCGATTCGTTACGCTCGCCCTCGTTCACGCGGAAGCATGGAACCACACATTCGATCATGGATTACGCCCGCTTTAATTACGTGGCGCAACCGGGGGATGCTGCCCGCGGGGTACGGATGACTCCGCCCGAACTGGGACTGTACGATTATTACGCTATTCGCTGGTTGTATACCCCGCTATCGGACGCAGTGACTTCCCATGACGAGGTGCCTGTACTCGATAGTTGGATCAGCGAACGTTCCGGCGATCCGGTTTATCGTTACGGTAAACAGCAATTCTACGCTCACCATGATCCCTCGTCCTTTGAAGAGGATTTGGGGGACGATGCCGTGAAATCGGCAACCTACGGGGTAAAAAACCTGCGCTACCTGCTTGCTAACTTGAATGATTGGACACGTGACAACGATCCGGATTTTTCGTTCCGTGAACGGGTGTACAACGAGATTGTCAGCCAGTACGTGCGTTACCTGAATCACGTGGTGGCAAACATCGGCGGCATTTATCTCAACGAACGTTACGAGGGGGACAAACTGCCTCATCAGGCTTTCGTGTCGAGAGAGAAACAGAAACGTGCCGTTCGTTTCCTGCTCAACCAAGTGAAAGAAGTGCAATGGCTCGATAGTCCCGCGTTCCAGAAGGAGATGCCTCTCATGGGAATGGTTTCCCGCGAATTGGAAGATAAAATCATCGCTGCCGTTCTGGGACGTCTGGCTCCCGTGTCTTACAACGCCGATAAAGCCCCGGCGAAACTGGCTTACACGCCGGACGCGTACATGAATGATATTTACGATTTCGTATTCACGCCGACCATACAGGGACGCACGCTCTCGGCAACCGAGAAAAAGTTGCAGTTAGCCTTGCTTTCCCGTGTAATCGGCGGGGCAAACGTGGAGAAAACATCCGCTAGCCGGGGAGGTTTTCGTATGCTGATTGATGTGCCGGAAGCGGTAAAAGCGAAAAGCGTAGCCTATTACGGGGATCTTGCTAATCTGTCTCGTTCGCTCGCCGAACGACAGGGATTCAGCTATTACGTTGACATAGATCCCAAACAAGCCGATATGGCTCCCTATTATTACGATTTAATGAAGCGTGTCCGCCAACTGTTGCAGGGAAAAGCCTCTTCCGGTTCCGCGGATACACAGCAGCATTATAAATTTCTTCTCCATAAACTGGAGCAAGCCATGAGGTGATGAGTTTTCCCTTGTTCCTCTCCGTCGCCGTCGGAAACTTTCCGCGGCGGCGGGACAGGAGGGATTAGTGATTAATGATTTATGATTGTAAATTATATAAAATAAAAAAATTAAGCTTTTAGAGTAATACCAAACCTCGTTTCATGTATTTATAGTACGGATGAGCGTGAGATGTGGCATTGTGAGTGAAGCTAACTATAATAAACAAACAAATTGTGACAAACGAGTAGTACGGGACAAGGGAAAAATTAGAGTCTGAATTAAAATATCTGTCGGCATTTATCCGGTAGATTTTGCAGGGAGTAAGTACGGGAGCTTTGCAACCGACAGTTCCCCGGTACTGTCATTATGTCTTCAATTGATTGTTTACACTTTATGAAAAACTGAGAAGTTTAACAAGAATAAAGATGGTAAACCTTGAATCTATTTTACCGGGGATAAACGGCAAGGACGAAAGATGTTGGGAACAACTTTACACTTCTTGCTACGCTGCGATGTGCGTTTACGTCGAGTCGATCGTCAAGGATATGGATTGTGCGAAAGATATCGTGCAGGATCTGTTGGTGAATCTCTGGCATTCCAATGTGCAATTCGCTTCCTCGAAAGAATTAATGGGATACCTGTACAAGTCACTATATCACAATTCATTGATATATATCCGTAACAAGAAGAAAAGAGCCGCCATACTGGATAAGATTGACAAAGAAAAAGAAGAGGAGGATTTTGCTGCGGATTTCCTTCTGGATACGGTACAGGAAGAAATAGTACGCCTGCTCTATATGCATATCGGTGATTTACCCCGAATGAGAAAACAGATTATCAAGTTGAGTATAAGCGGTTTTTCCGGTAAAGAGATTGCCGGGAAACTAGGTATCAGCGTAAACACGGTGAAAGTCCAAAAGAACAAAAGCATCAAATATCTTCGTGATCGCCTTATGCATCGCGGGAGAGAACTCGACCTTTGAAGTGCCGCAGCAAATAAAGTGTTAAATTTAAGATTTTTCTAACGATTCGCTTGGAAAATGAAAAATAATGTTATATATTTACAGTGAACGATGATAGAGACGAGGGAAGAGAGTTTGGTTTGAGTTAGTAACTTTAAAATGAAGACGGAATGAAAGCTAAATGGAATCAAATGGTAATCGTAGTCCTTCTACTAATTGTTATCACGAGCATCGTCGTATACATGTGGATAGGGATAGCAGAGATCATTCATTATTTTGATCATCTGGCGTACGAGTCCTTCACTACCGTGAGAATACTCGGTTTGTGACGGGGAACAGGGAACAACCGGTATATGATCCGGTAGACATGGTACTTAATTTTTCACAAGAGTGTCGATAACCCGATGATTATTGTTATTTTTGTAGGGACGGAAAATGAATAAAATAACAATTGATGACTTCTAAAATGATTCGGGTATTATCGCTGTTTTCTGGATGCGGGGGAATGGATTTGGGACTGGAAGGCGGATTTTCAGTTCATAGAGATTGTATTAATCAAAAAATGAATCCCGACTTTATAGAAAAGAACGGACGGAACGGGTGGGTAAAGTTACAATCAACCCGTTTCCGGATTGTTTTCGCCAATGATATACTGAAGGAAGCCCGGACGGCGTGGACACGTCATTTTGCCAAATACGGTTATTCCGCGGAAGTGTACCGCCAAGAGAGTGTTGTAGACCTCGTGAAACGCCACCGCGCGAGGGAAAAGGTATTCCCCGAAAAGGTGGATGTTGTCACGGGAGGATTCCCTTGTCAGGATTTCAGTCTGGCGGGGAAACGAGGTGGATTCAATTCCCATAAAGACCACAGGGGAGAGGTTATCAACGGGGAGATCGCTTCGGAAGAAACCCGGGGAAAGTTGTACATGTGGATGAAAGAAGTGATCGAGATCACGAAGCCCAAAATATTTATAGCCGAGAACGTGAAAGGACTGGTAAACCTCGCGAACGCGAAAGAGATTATTCAACGCGATTTCGCGCGGGCGGATGGTGACGGGTATCTGGTATTGGAACCGAGGGTGTTGCATGCCGCCGATTACGGGGTGCCGCAATCCCGCGAACGCGTGATTTTTATCGGTATCCGTAAATCGGCATTGACTCCGGAGGCACGGGAGATTTTGTCGGGAGAAGTGATTCCGGCAGAATACAGCCCTTACCCTTTGCCGAGTCACGGTTATCGTGCCGCGGGAGAGGGGCTGATGCCCCCGCAGACTCTCGCGAATATATTTGCCGGGTTGGAAGAACCGGAAGCGAGCGCGGATCCGTCGCAAATGTTCTACTCCAAGGCAAAATTCTTGGGCAGGCATTGCCAAGGACAGATAGAGGTAGATCTCGAAAGTATCGCCCCAACTATCCGTTCCGAACATCATGGAAATATAGAATACCGCCGACTCTCGAAAGAGCATGGCGGAATCATTGACTCGGAGTTGATGGCGGGTTTGAAAGAGCGCCGATTAACTCCCCGCGAGTGCGCGTTGATACAGACCTTTCCCCCTGATTACGAGTTCGTCGTGCCTGACGGGGGAGGGGGTAAATACAAACTATCCCCCTCTTCGGCGTATAAAATCATCGGGAACGCTGTTCCCCCCTTGCTGGCATACCATATCGGGAAACGCGTGGAAAGCTTGTGGGATTTCTACTTCGGGAAGGAGCCGCTTGTTTAATTTTACAACTTCAACCGGAAGATATCGGAAACTTGTTTAAACCCGTGATGCTCGAAAAAGCGGTGGGCGGAGTGGTTATTCACTCCCGATTCGAGATAACAATCCCGTATGCCTTTCGCTTTAAAGTTCTCCGTCGCTTCTTGCAGGAGTTGTTGACCGATACGTTTTCCCCTGTACGCGGGATCGACACTAAGGTCGAAAATCACACCGTAAGGAAATGCGCCGTCGTCCGTGATACCGAATAGGACAAAACCGATAATATCTTCATCTTCCAAGTATAGTAATAACGTGTTGGCGGGATCTGCGACTTGGCGGTCGAGGTATTTTAGCCACATTTCCTTGTAATCCGGAGCCAACTCGTTACTGTCGAGTGCGATACCCATTTGTAACTCACCATGTGAGATATAAGCCTTGTGATTCTCGATAATGCGGGAAAAAAATTCGCAAAGGCGTGTCCTGTAATCAGTGGAGTACGTTTTTATCATATACGATGTGTTTAGTTTCTTGATTTCTTACTTATACGTTTCTTTCTTAAATAATGGATAATTACCCGAATCAATACTTTCATACTGAAATAGATTCCGATAGACGTGATTATCACGAGAAGCACGGCGGTAAATACGCCGAACTCCTTGGATATCATCGAGAACACGGGTGCTTCTCCGTTCCCTTCCAGCAACACGCCGAAAAGCGAGGCGATGGAGATAAAGAGAAGAATATTCTTCGTGCTGTTCGCTTCTTTGAGGTCGGCGATATTGTTGGCGTTCGTGAGGGATTTGTCTACCCGCTCGGTAATTTCCTTTAATTGGCGTTCGTCATCCTCGATACGCAATCGACGACTGGTTTCATGGTACATGTGCTTGTGCGACATGTAGCGAAGGTAACGCACCGAATCAAGTTGCAGGATGATATCCGACAGGCTGATACTCAAGCGGGCGTTTTGCTCGATCATGTCCAGAATCTTGTCATTGATAATGGTGAAGCCCTGTTGTCCGTCTTTGGAGTCCGTCCTACTGTTTTCCCTGATGGCTTGACGGGAGTTGAAGATGTATTTGTTGAGGACGTAATTGATCGTGTGTTTCTTTGCCAGCAGGATTTCGACCAACACGAGGTATTCCGGCCAACTGACGTGATAACGGTCCCGGCGGGCGAGATGCTTTTTCCAGTCGGTGGGAGCCTCTTTGCCCCGGTTGCCGTACGTGCCGACCACGAGGCTCATGGTTTCGTTCGCGAGCACGAGATCGTCCGTGTCGATGGCAATATTCTTGCCGCACACGTCTTCGTAACTGGAGTCCATGCGATACGGCCATTCTTCCGGGTAAAGCGTCATCAGACCCACGAGTTCCGCTTTGTGACATTGTTCGATGTGTTCGATGACCTGATCCTCTCGCATCCTGTCGAAACGGATACGACCGGAGTGACCAATGGATTCCCAGATGTCGAGGAATATGTAATTATGATCACCGTATTCGAATTCTTTCTCTTCCTTAGGTTTGTCGTGGTCTTTACACGGTTGCCTGTCAAAGAAATAGCGGTAACGTCGTTGCACTTCCTCGAAGGTAATTCCCTTTGTCCTCACGGTTGTCGGGTGGAAGTTTGACCGTTCGTCCAGATGTAGATCGCTGATGGTGACTATCTTCAAGGAACCGTCTATTTCCTGTCCTTTCAATTTCTTGTTGTACACCCAGTGTTCCACGTGCTGCACGATACCTGCCACGGCGATCAATTGATCGGTGTTGAAAGGAACATCCGTTTGACAGAATTTGGAACCGTTGATTCTTCCCGTTTTCGTCACGATAATGCGATAGGATATCTCTACCGTTTTGTTGAAAAAGACGGTAGCCCGCACATGCACGTGTCCCCACAAGCGTGCGGGTGTCAATCCCCCGATATCGATACAGATATCAAAACCTTTCAAGCGATAGCGTTCGATCTTGGGACCCGTGCGCGTTTGATCGTGTGGCGTACCCTCGTTCCACGGGTGGCGCGGGCAGGTGTTGGTAAATAGTTGATTGTCAAAGTTTCCCTCGTTGTCTTTTTTAATAAAAGATTTGAATTCAAGCTCCTCCGGATCGGGAATCTCAATCCCGGGAGAGGTAAAAGTCTGGATCAATATAATGGAAAACTCGTTATATACAAGTCCACATTCACATTGGTTGTAATTTTTCATAGCACCTAGGTTTCGTGCAAATGTAATTATTTCTTGTTGTTTGAAAAAATAATAATGACCGGGAGGTGGGATTGGATTAAATTTCTTAACTTTGTTAAGATATAATGATTTGATGTTGAATAAAATATATGAATATGATGCTAGGAGGTTTAATCGGAATATTTATTACCGTGATTTATATGGCGCTATTCGTCGGGTTTATTATCTTGGGTTGGAACGCGTATCTGGCTCTACGGATATATATCCGGAAAAATAGTGATACGGGAAATAAGACTGACGAATAATCGTCAGCCTTGTACCAATTCTTGCACGAAAGGCGTTGCCGGGTGGTTTCGAATATTGTCGGGCGTGTCGAATTGTTCGACGTGTCCCTTGTTCATAACCATAACCCGTGTGCCGAGTTTTAACGCCTCTTTTATATCGTGAGTGATGAATACGATAGTAACTCCCAGTTGCTCGTGTATTCGAAGTATCTCGTTCTGAAGCATTTTGCGCGTGATTTCATCGACGGCACCGAACGGTTCATCCATGAGCAATATGTCCGGGTTGGCGGCAAGGGCACGGGCTATGCCCACCCGTTGGCGTTGCCCGCCGGAGAGTTCCGACGGGTATCGGTCGAGCATTTCCTGTTCAAGTCCCACGACATCAATCAATCGTTCCACGGCACGGCGTGTTTTTTCCTTGTCCCGGTGATTTAACAGGCCGGGGACATAGGCAATATTCTTACGGACAGTCATGTGGGGAAACAGTCCGATGCCCTGTATCACGTAACCGATGTTGCGACGTAATAAAGTCTGGTCTTCTTTCGAGATATCCTTTCCGTCCACGTAAATAATCCCGAAAGTGGGAGATATCAACCCGTTGATTAGTTTCAGAACCGTGGTCTTCCCCGAACCGGAACTCCCGATAATGGTCAGGAATTCACCTCGTCGGATTTCCATGTTAAAGTCATTCAGTATCTCCCGTTCCCCGTATGACTTCGTGACGTGTTCAAAACGAATAGCTATATCATTTCCCATAGTTATCTTGTTTTAGCAGACCTTTCTTTTGCAGAAATTCGGCGGCAACTTCCCGTTCGGAACGATGTTTCACGTCCACCTCGTGGTTCATATCCGCCATTTCAGAATCGGTCAGTATACCTTTCATCTTTTCTAAAATACCTTCCAGTTCGGGATGTTCTTTCAGGGTTTCTTCCCGTACCACCGTGGCGCAATAATAGGAGGGGAAGAAATATTTGTCATCCTCCAGCACGGTCAGGTTGGCTCCACTCAATTGACCGTCGGTGGTGAATATGTTCATGACATCGATGTTGCCCGACTTGATAGCCTCGTATTTCAACCCGATATCCATATCCAGATTCTTTTTGAACTTTATGTCATAATAAGCGCAGAGGTCGGCGTAGCCGTCGTTAATCTCGTAAAAGTCGTACTCCGCACCGAAAATAAACCGGTCGGGATAACGTGCCAGATCGGAGAAGGTTTTCAAGTGATATTTCTCCGCCGCGTCATTGTTGACAGCCAGACTGTAAGCGTTGTTGAAGCCGTAGGGAGCCACCCATTTCAACCCGTACTCCCTCGAGTATTCTTTTTGCAGTTCGGCGTATAGCTCGTCCGGTGGCAGCAGGGTGTCTTTTTTCAGAATCACGAGCCATCCCGTACCCGTGTATTCCGGGTAAAGATCGAAATCTCCCTTGACCATCGCCGGGTGAATATTGCTCGTGCCGCCACCCACGCCTTTGGTAATCTTCACGTGAAGGTCGGAATTTTCTTCGATCAGCAGCGAGAGCATTTCCCCGAGAATGAATTGCTCGGTCATGGGCTTCGTGGCGATATGAATGGTATCTTTTTTCTGCCCGCATCCCCACGGTAACACGAGCCCGATGATCACTGCAAGTGAATAATATTTCATGTATCTTTTCATATTAGTTTACGTTTTCTTTTTATGTATTTTTCATAGCGTCCCACGCCCCAGTCCGCCAACAGGGCAAGCAGGGCGATGAGCAAACTTCCGGCAATCGTCATGGCGGAATTATTCGTCGTGATACCCCGGTAGATGGCAACGCCCAATCCGCCCGCCCCGATAAAAGCGGCAATACCCGTGAGGGCAATCGTCATGACGACCATGTTGCGTATCCCCGACAAAATCACGGGGAATGCCAACGGTACCTGTATCTTGTAAAGTATCTGGAACGTGGTACTTCCCATGCCCCGTGCCGCCTCGATGATCTCCCGGTCGATACCCGTGATGCCCGTGTAAGTGTTATGTACCATGGGCAGGAGGGCGTATATCGAGAGAGCGATAATGGCTGTCGTGTTGCCGATGCCCGAGAACGGGATCAGAAACCCGAACAGGGCTATCGACGGTATCGTGTAAATAAAATTCGTGAGTCCCAGTACCGTGGACGAGCTTTTCCGGTAAAGGCTGATCAATATACCCAACCCCAACCCGATAATGGCGGCAACCGCGATGGATACCAGTGATATCTGGAGGTGTTCTCCCGTGAGGCTCAAGAAAAAACGCCAGCGCTCGACGTATAACGTGTAAATCTCTTTTATCATCCTGTTTTGTTTTTGTTATTAAAAATAGTAACCCACGTTCACGTTAAAACGTGCGTGCCACGAGTTACTTTCACCTCCGGCACCGAAACCGTCCCAATCGGGTCCCAGCCACCCGTGATTCTTGCCCATGGCGTAATCGACGTATATGATGACGGGATTACAGTCCAACATTCCCCCGGTGACATTCTGGAAACTATCCTTGAAATCGTTGTTTTGTTTTTGCAGGCACCCGAAGTCGTTGTATACTTGTATTTTCTTTAGAAACTTGCGATTTACGGGGAAAGTGTATCCGGCACTCAACATGTAGATGTTCGCTTTCGCGGCAACGAGGTAGGGTGCCCCGTAGGCGGTCATGGATATGACCTCATCGTCATCGTCTGCGGCGTTTTTAGGGTGCATGGCGTAGGTCGTTACTTGCGCTTTCAGGCTTACCTGTTGCCATAGCAGTTCGTAATGCAAAGCGAGAGCGTAGTGCGTGCCGTTCTTCCGCCTGTCGAGGTTGTAGAGTTGACCGAACTCTGCCGACGCTCCCAGTCGTTGCCGGGAGTTTTTCCCGAATTTATAGAATGCCTGCCCGTTAAACTGGTTGATCTCCTTGTTGCGTCCTGCCACGTCATAACCGTAACGGTCGTCCGAAGTTTCGTTGTCCGAGCCGAAAAGCAATTCATCGGCATTCTTGAAAAAGGCAAAAGCGAACTCCCAACGCTCGCCGGTGTGGAGATATTTGATACCCATGTCCGAATCATCTTCCAGACCGACATAATAGGCTATCTGTAAAAAGAAGTTATGGGAGGCCACGGGTTGTATCCCGAAAGGTACACCTGTCAGACCGACTTGTATCTGGTTATTCGCGTTAAACCGGTAACCGATCCACCCGTATTTCAGCATGGGACCACCGAAATCCTTGCTGTAAAAGCGATAGTCGGCACTCAAAATAATATCGCGGTAAGAACCCGTCAATTTGAGGTATAACACGTCAAACCCGAAATCCCCGCCCCGGTCACGATGTCCTGCTTTCCAGTCACAGAAATTGTAGTTAAAGCGTAAAGCCCCGCCTAACTTAAATTTCGGGAGTTCCCTTTCTTTTTCTTGCGCGGGAAGTGAAACCGCACTAAACAGTATCCATATTATCAGTAGGAGTTTTTTGTTTTTCATTACACCCATCTTTTATCGTTTTTGGTGTATAACGGAAATTAAGTGAATTAGGTTTGCTTAAAATTATACTTTGTTTGCAGAGTACTCGTGAAAGTAACTAAACAGCAGAAAAGTAAAACCATTTTAGGGGTATTTCCGTTAAAGGAACAAGAACAGGGAGGGAAATAATACAATTTATAACCTGTGATTTTAAGATAAAATAGAAGATTATGGATAAGAAATTTTTGAATTACACGGATTGGCAACAGACAGCCGACACGGTACACATGTACTTGCAAATGTTGGGTAAAGTGAAACTCGTGCGCTGCCATCAACGTCCGGAATGGGCACACGTGCGTTTGTATCTCTCGATAGAAGGACTTTCCACGGGAATCATCCCCGGGGACGATTCTCCTTTTGAGATACAGGCTGACTTCATGAAACATATGATTATTTTCCGCAACGGGAACGGGAAAACGGTGCATTTTGATTTACACGACGGGCTTTCCGTGGCTGAATTTTATAAACAGTTTATGAAATCACTGGAAGAGATTGGTTCCCCGACAACGATCAACGTGAGGGCGCAGGAATTTTACGATCCGATAGATTTCGACAAGGACACGAAACACCACCATTACGATAGGGAAGCGGTACATTTGTGGCATCAGAACCACCTTTTCGCTCACGAGGCATTACGGGGCTTTCTGTCCCGTTTCCGGGGGAAAGTGGACGGTCCGGCGTACTATTTCGGTACGATGGATCTCACGGGTATCGTGTACAGTGGCGAATCGGCTCCTTTTGGTATGAACAAACCCATTTCCGATCATGCTTTCGACGAACGTTATTTCGAGTGCGGCTTCTGGCCGGGTGATCCGAATTATCCCCGTCCCGCTTTTTACGGCTTGCCTTACCCGTTTATCAGTGATTTGAGAGGTAACGATCATTTGATTCGTCCTGCTATGGCAATCTTCAAACCCGGTAAGAAAGAATTTTTCTTGACACTGGAAGATGCTTTGGCCTACGATGATCCCTTTGATGCCGTGCGGCAATTCCTGCAATCGAGCTTCGATATCATGCAGAAGATTCACCCGTGGCAACATTTGGACTGGATAACGACACCACTAACATACGCTAATTAGTTCTTTTCCCGAGGGAATCCTTTCTTGTAACGAGAAAAAATTGGTTTTGTTTGTTCCGGATTAAAAGTTTACCTTCGCGGAAAAGGTACGTTTATGATAGATCAATCCGTGATATGTGCAATAGCAACCGCCCCCGGCATGGGAGCATTAGCTGTGATCCGGCTTTCGGGTAAAGGTAGTATTGAACTCTGTGAGCGGCTGTTTGTTTCGCCATCAGGGAAACGACTGGCGGCAGCACGCCCGAATACCGTGCATTTCGGCAAAATCATGGAAGGAGAGGAGATGATCGACGAAGTTCTGGTTACTGTTTTCCGTGCCCCGCACTCCTTCACGGGTGAAGATTCTATCGAGATATCCTGTCATGGTTCCGTCTATATCCAACAGCGTCTGTTGCAGTTACTGATTACTTCCGGAGCCCGTTTGGCCACTCCCGGGGAATTTACGCAACGGGCATTCTTGAATGGTAAAATGGATCTATCACAAGCGGAAGCCGTGGCAGACCTGATTGCCTCGTCCTCGTCAGCCGCCCATAAAATGGCGCTAAACCAGATGCGGGGTGGCTTTTCCGACGAATTGATGAAATTGCGTATGGAACTTTTGCGTGTTACTTCATTGCTTGAATTGGAACTCGATTTCTCGGAAGAGGATGTCGAGTTTGCCGACCGCTCCGAACTACGTTCCATCGCGGTGGGTATCGATACCTTGATTTCCCGCTTGTGTGATTCCTTTTCTTTGGGTAACGTGCTCAAGAATGGTATCCCGGTCGCTATCGTCGGGAACACGAACGTGGGGAAAAGTACCTTGCTGAACGCTCTTCTTCGGGAAGACCGGGCTATTGTTTCCGATATCGAAGGAACCACCCGTGACGTCATCGAGGACACGATCAACCTGCAAGGTATCACCTTCCGTTTTATCGACACCGCGGGTATCCGCCATACCGACGATAAAGTGGAATCCATGGGAATCGAGCGCACTTTCTCCAAAATAGAACAAGCCCGCGTAGTGCTACTTCTTGTCGATACGACCAAAGATATCTCGAACTTTGTCCCGTATTATACCCGTGTCAAAGAACGTCTGGCTACCGATGCCCGCCTGCTGATCCTTCTCAACAAAATCGACTGTTTCCAAACCTCGGATTCCCTCGTGGCTGAAATTGCCGCCCTCTCTTCCGGCGAACCCATTCTGCCCATCTCCGCGAAGACAGGGTACAACATCCCCGACCTAGTGGAACAGCTTGTTGCTACCGTCAACATCAACGCCCTTTCCTCCGGCGACGTTATCGTCAGTAACGCCCGCCACTACGAAGCCCTATCCCGCGCCCGCTCCGCTATTGAACGTGTCATTTCCGGTCTGGACTCTCACCTTAGCGGTGAATTTATCTCCCAAGACATCCGCGAATGCCTCCATTACCTCGGCGAAATCACCGGACAAATTACAACGGATGAAGTGCTGGGGAATATATTCAAGAACTTCTGCGTCGGCAAATGATGGCTTAGAAACAGCCGTAACCGACTATAACTATTTAGAATAAAATCGCTGTATATCAGCGATTTTTTTTGTATTTTAGCACTTTCCAATCCGTATTTGGAAGTAACGGTTTTTATCCATATTTTTCCTACATATTTCTACTGCGACGGAAATTCACGGTTAGCCCGAATGTCACAGTGACGCATTAGTTGACGTGTGTTGACAGTGGTTTACATGTGTTGACAAAATCCGGGAGAAATAAGGAGAAATTATCCCCAATATAAAGGAGGAAAATATGGAAGTAAGAAAGATTTGTCAATGGTGCGGAAAGCCATTTATAGCTCAAAAGACAACGACCTGTTATTGTAGCCACCAGTGTTCCAATCTTGGCTACAAGGAGCGCATCCGGGAACGTAAGCGACAGTTGAAACGGTCGCAAGAATTATTACAACCCCGACAAGCTGCCGAGGGACAGGATTTCTTCTCTTTTGCCCAAGCAGCGAAGTTGATGGGCGTAACCAGACAGTACATATATAAGTTGGTAAAGGAATCCAAACTTCGGGCTTCACGCATCAGCGGCAAGAAGTCACTTATCCGCCGTGCGGACATTGAACTGATGATGAAAACCAAACCTTATGAGCGCATCATGCCTAAAGAGGATTTCGACATCACCGAGTATTACACTGCCGAAGAGATTGCCGAAAAATATAAGGTCAACGCTAAATGGGTGTGGACTTATACACGGCAGCACAAAGTTCCGAAGGTACGAATACGCCAATTCAACTATTATAGCAAGAAACATATCGATGCTGCCTTTGCCAAATACGAGGTGGATTCCGACCTGACCGAATGGTACACGCCCGAAGAGATTCAGGAGAGGTACGGCATGACACGTGTCGCCATCCGTTCACAAGTGTATCGGAACAACATTCCATCCAAGAAAGAGCACGGACAAATCTACTATTCCAAGCTCCGTTTCGATCTGTCTAAAACATCGGAACAGGAAAGCAAAGCGGAATACTACACTGTCAAGGAGGCAATGGAAAAATTCAAACTCTCCCGTGACTCGGTTTACGGCATTCTGCAATTCCACCAGATTAATCGTGAGAAGAACGAACGGTTCGTCAGATTCCTGAAAGTGGAGTTTGATAAGGTAATGGGGGTCCGTAAGTAACTAATTATAGACTTCCGTAAATTATTCCAAAATTAATCTCTGCTGAAGGCTTTCTGCATGGTTACATTACAGAGTTTTGCCAGCAAATTAATAATAACCATAAAAATATATCAGTATGCATGAGTGTAAAACCGTAACATTAAGGACACGTCCTTTAAAGAACAGGATGCTGTCTTTCTACTTGGATTATTATCCGGGTTATCGAGACAAAGAGACAATGAAAGTTATCCGCCATGAGTCGCTTGGTATTTACGTCTATGCCAATCCGAGAAACAAGCGTGAACAGAACTTCAACGAGGTAATGACCGAGAAAGCCGAAGCCATCCGTTGCCGCAGGTTTGAATCTGTGGTGAATGAACGGTATGATTTCTTCGACAGGTACAAACTCAAAGCCGATTTCTTGGAGTATTATCGCAAACAGCTCCGTAAGCATGACCAGAAATGGGAGTTCGTCTATCTCCATTTCAGAAACTTCGTACATGGCAAATGTACCTTTGAGGAGATTGACATCGACCTATGTAACAAATTTCGGGAATACTTGCTGAGTGCCAAAAAGCTGAGGCGCAATGGACCCATCACATGGAACTCCGCATCGGGATATTGGTCGACATTCAGGGGCTTCCTGAAAATCCTCTACCGCAATGGGATGATAAAGACCAACGTCAATGATTTCTTGGATAAGATTGAAACGGAGGATGTTGTCAAGGAATACCTGTCTGTAAAAGAATTGTTCAAATTGGCTGAAACGCCTTGTAAGAAGCCCATTCTGAAAATTGCATCGCTGTTTTCGTGTATGACCAGTTTACGTATCAGTGATATTCTCGCACTATGCTGGGAAGATATTGTAGACTATTCAGCCGGAGGAAAATGCGTACACATCATTACGCAAAAAAAACAAAGCGGAAGACATCATTCCCATCAGTGAAGAAGCATTGGGATTGATAGGTTACAGTTCCGAGAAGAAAGGTTCGGTATTCAAAGGGCTTATGCGCAGTTGGACGCAAATTCCGATGAAAGAGTGGATCCGTTCTGCCGGAATTACTAAAAACATAACTTTCCACTCGTATTGGAGAACATTCGCCACCTTGCAAACTGCGGCAGGAACGGACATCCGGACCATACAGAGCATAATGGCTCACAAGAGTATAACCACCACGCAAAGATATATTAAGGTAGTGGATGCCAACAAACGGGAAGCCAGCAAGAAAATCACCCTAACAAGGAATGGCTGACAACCATTTTAGATTCCATTTGTACGGGTATAGTATGATTTTTAGCCCGAAATCATACTATACCCGTTATTTTTTTACCAATATTGAGCGATTTGTCATCACCAATTATAAGTATCTGGAATACGGCACATAACTTTGTGGCATAATCATTCCAAACATTTACAGTATATGACAAATAGGACTCAAATTCGTACTCAAAGAATAAGCTTTGTTTTTGCGCTGTTGGTAATCACCTATACTGCGATAGACACTTATCTTTTCGCCTGTCACGAGATCAATATCATGAAGATAACGACTCCGGTAATACTCGGACTTGTAACAACAATTTTATTATGCGGTTTGTTACAACGATCTTTCTATAAATGGCTGATGAAGAATCCAATCGATTTTTCTTTTGGTTGGCAATCTCCGCTTGTTTTTGACTCTGATTTCGAGATAAAAGACGATTGTGCAAATGAAACTCAAACCATTGAACAGCCAAATGATTCAGTTATAGATAATTATGATACACTGCTGGAGAACATTAAAAAGAAAGAAGCAGAAAGACAAGTAGAAGTCATGAATGCTATTCGGGAATATGTGACCATCAAAACTGCCCCTTATCTCTCTAAAGAGGCTATTTCAATCCTCATTTCCAATATAGAATATATGGCTTGTGGTAGATATGACTTATACAAACCTATTCGCTCCAATATAGATAAGCCGTTGAAATCTCCAGGACTACGCCATTTGGCATGGAACATCGGTGAACGTTTGGGTATATCTCTACTTCAAAGAGCAACTTTTATAAAAGCTTCGTTTCCTCATGAACTCACAAATGCAACCATTGAATATCTAAAACTTAATTTGTGCGATAATGTTTCAAGCCAAATTCCTATTGACGTACCCGATAAAGGCGACTATCGCTTCCATTTATAAACAGATAATAGTAACTCAAAATAAAAAACGTATGCAGATGAAATAATTAATCCGATCTGTATTGTTCTGCAAGGTTTCATTGAGTTGGTTCGCAGCATGTTAAACGATTAAAACACTTTTAATATGAAACAAGAAGAACTGACATTCAATGACCTGCCGACAGTAGTAAGCGAGCTGTGCAACCGGATTGCAAGTATGGAAAATCTGCTGACGGAAAAACTTTCCAAGCAGCACGAAGTCAAAGAAAACACGCACGTCCCCATGACCGTGCAAGAGGCTTGCGCCTATCTCAAAATGCCGTTATCGACCTTCTATTATAAGGTCAAAAAGGACGATATTTCGGTTATAAAACAAGGGAAACATCTCTACATCTATCGGGACGAGCTGGACAGATGGCTGGAATCCTCCCGAAAGAATCCGGCTCCGCAAAATTTCGAGGAAGAGAATGAGTCTATGTTAGCTTCCCATCACCGTAAACCTAACCCTAAAAATTGGTAACGATGGAGAAGACGGATAATACGATTCCTTCACGTGAGGAGTTGGTAGTTTACATGGAGGAGTCAATAGTGAGCGTGACAAGTGCATACGAACAGTCGCCTGTGGTGCTGATGGTGGACGATGCAGTTATAGGCACATTAGGCAACTTCAGTGCTTCCATAGGTAAGGCTAAAAGCAAGAAAACGTTCAATGTCTCAGCCATTGTCGCATCGGCATTGAGGGGCAGCACCATTCTTCATTATCGGTCTGCATTCCCCAAAGATAAACGGAAGGTGTTATGCGTTGACACGGAACAAGGACGGTATCATTGTCAGAACGTATTAAAACGCATTTTACGTTTGGCGGACTTACCGGAAAACAAAGAGCCAGACAATCTGGTTATGCTGGCTTTGCGCAAATATTCTCCCGATATGCGATTAGCTATAGTTGAACAGGCTATCGGCACAATTCCTAATTTAGGATTGGTGGTCATAGATGGCATTCGGGATTTTCTATACGACATCAACTCACCCAGTGAATCCACTGACATTATATCTAAATTCATGCAGTGGACGGATGACAAACAGATACACATCCATACTGTCCTGCATCAGAACAAGAATGATGAACATGCCCGTGGTCACATCGGCACTGAACTCAATAATAAGGCGGAAACCATCATGCAAGTCGAAGTGGATAAAGAGGACAAGACCATAAGCGTAGTCGAAACCATGCATATCCGCGACCGTGAGTTTGAACCGTTCGCTTTCCGCATAAACGAAGAGGGGTTGCCTGAACTGGTAGAACCCTACCTGCCCAGAGAAAAGAAGATAGGACGCCCGACTAAAGAACCGTTTGATCCGTACAAAGAAATTCCGGAGAATGTACATCGCGCAGCATTGGATGCCACTTTTGCGAATGGCACTATCGGTAATTATGGTGATTATTTGGAACGGTTGAAAGAGGAGTACGGATTGCAAGGTGTAAAACTCGGTCATAACAAGGCGGTCAAGGTAGCCACCTTCCTCGGCAACAAACGGATGGTGATAAAAGAGGGGAAAGAATATAAAATCAATTCTGAATGCCATTACTGAGTTCAACTTTACTTTATTGTCGGGGCGTATATATAGGAATAAAGCAAAGTAGGCAAGATAACATAATGTGAGATAGTCATACTCTCCCCTCTTTTAGAGATATATCTTACTATCCGAATGCGAATGCCAATTCCATATCCACATCCAATATGGCTTGCCGGGAAATATCAACAGGTAACTGTTGCAAGATATGCCAAGGTATAACCTCACTGCGTTCCGGTTGTACATTGGCGCTCTTGCCTGCTCAGTTCCTTCGCCGGTGCGGTACTCGCAAGCTCGCACCTATTTACCATTATAGAACAATTTATATGAAAGAAAATACTGAGAATTCATTTGGTTCCTCTAACGAAACAAGATGCGTCTTCATCGGAGCGAAAGTCACTCCCCGTCAGAAAGAGCATATAAAATCACTGGCAGCACAATGCGGTATGACCGTAAGCGATTATATATTATCGTGTGCATATAACTTCAAGCCCAAAGCAAGGCTTACAAAAGAAGAAGCGGCACTGTTGCAAAATCTGGATAACTGTTGGTCGGACCTTGTTAAATACACTTCCGCACTTCACGGAATGTCCACAAAGCAGCGCATGGTAATGTTCAATCAGATTCCGTTCATGGTCGGTTGGCTCAAAGAACTTGGCAATGTAGCCGACAGCGTTTGCCAGTTTCTGAATGCCGTAAAAGAGCATAACAAAATTTCGTCTAACGCTAAATCCGAAGAAATATGATTGCAAAAGCCATATCGCACGGAGTAAACGACCTCCGTTACATTATCGGCGAATCACAACCCAAGAAACATCCGGAGAAAATCTATCGGGTATTGGACAATCTGTTGCCCTCAGAACCGGACGCTATGGGGATATGGAACTCCATGCAGTTATCCTTGTTCCGACATCGACCGATAAAGAACTCCGTAATCAGAATCGAACTGAGTCCTTCGCCTGAACATACCCAATTCTTTGACATAGAGGACTGGCAAAACTCTGGCAGGATTTCGCTGAGGAATTCGACAAACAAGTGATTACCGGCAAGGACGGGAAAGTCCGTTCATGTCCGACTAATTTGGCTGGCAGCAAATACACGGTTTGGCTTCATACGGAATCCAAAGGCGAAGTTCCCCACCTCCATGCTGCGGTTTGCCGTTTGGATGAAGACGGCAATATTAACAACGACCATAACATTCATCTTTGCGCGCAACGTGCTGCAGAACGGGTAGCAAAGAAACGAGGCTGGACGACTGCAGCACAAATCCGAAATTTCAATGTCCACCAAGTAAATCGTGATTGCATGGATATACTGAAATCAATGCAAGCGTGGTCATGGGATGAGTACAAAAACGCTCTTATACGGAAAGGCTATGTAGTATATGAACGAGAAGACAAGCAAGGTATTCTCCGTGGTTATGCACTCGTGCATGGGAACACCAAATACAAGGCTTCTGAATTGGGAATCGGCAGGAACCTGATGATCTCGAAACTTCCTGCGACATGGAATAAGTTGCATTATAAGTCTGCCACTATCATTAGAAACAATACTCCTCAAAACATTCAACAGGCAACGGAACATAAGGCTGTTCCTATTGACTATACCCAAAATCGCACTGAACGTTCGGATATTATTCCCTATACCCTTACTCATGAAGGCAAGGAACACCGATTCTATATTCCGGAAAAAGTGCTTGACTACTTCAATGACGAGTTTGATTACAGGTTCGTTTCCAACTGTAAGGAGCTTACCGATATGGCTATGGCTATTTTTGTCGGACTACTTGAAACGCCCAACGTTGCAACCGGAGGTGGTGGCGGAGGTCCGCAAAGCGACCTTCCGTGGAGAGACAAGGACGAAGACAATTTGCAATGGGTGCGTAGATGCGCTCGTGCAGCCAGTCACTCTTTAGGAAAGAAGCCGAAAACAAGACTAAAACGATAAACTCATGAAAAAGAAATTTGATTTTTCCGCAGAAATGAATGATACGGAATCCATAAAGATCACTCCCAAGAATGAATATCTGGAAGAAGAGAAGCGACTACTTGATGTGAACGCCAAAGAACTTGCCAACCTGAATGACAATGTGCATAAGATGAGTATAAATCTGGTAAATTTACTTAAATTTCTACGGGAGTATAAGTTAACTATTGCCCAAAGTACGCAGGAGCAAGCCGAAAAATTCGGGCAATCTGTCCTCGATAAGTTTCTTCATCAAATTCAAATCAAATGTAATGAAACTGAACGGAAAATCCACCAGGCAGACAGCTATATTCTCATACCGTATTTGGTATTCTATATTCTGATTATCATACTGGTTGCCCTATCTTCTTTTTTCGCCAGCATCATAATAGCCAATGCAGAGATTTTGCATTCGGCATTGATATGGAAGGTTGCTTTATGGATAGTTCTGATTGCCGTGGCTGGAATTACCTCAATGATATTTCTGTCGGAGGTATTGAATAAGTCCAAATAGCAGATTACTACAAAGCGGCGAGTCTTAAACCTGAAAATCAGGATTGAAACTCGTTGCTTTTTACCTCCATATTATTCTATATCCAAAGGGAGTAGATTGCCATCACTGAATCGGTCAAAATCGGATTGGAATAGTTTGTCTTGAATAATCCTATACTTTTCAAACTCCGTTTCCGCGAACTCTTTGGCAAATTCGGCTGACACGTTTCCGTTATCCTGTAATATCGGGAGTTCTGCCACATCAATGAATTTGTCAATACGCTTTGCCCAATCCTCCATTGTCATTGGAATGTGACGTTTAGCCATATTTTCTGCCATATCAAGGGACGCATTGACTATTCTGCCCATTTCTTCCAATTCGTTTTCTCGCAAATAGTTTTTTGCAACAGATACATCTGTTTTGACAATTTTCCCATTCGGAGCATTTTCCCAAGTAGTCAGTCCCATGTGCTCTTTATCTGCATTGGCTCGTTCTACAATCAGTTCCGCAGCAGTATGCCCGTGTATAGCATAATGCATTTTGTTCTGTACTTTCTTGAAAAAAAGACGAGTTGTCGGAGCATCCTTGTTATAGTCTATTGCTGTAGCATAAATGTCTATCACATATCCACGAATGGCAAACTGTCGGAGTACAAACGTACACCATTGTCGGAACTGAGTGGCACGAGTACTATTAACACGATAGCCAACACTAATAACAGCATCAAGATTATAGAATTTCAGCTTACGATTTACCTGACGTTCACCTTCCACTTGAATAACCGAGAAATACTCGGTAGTTGCGTCTTGCATCAGTTCGCCACTTTCATATATATTTTTCAAGTGAAGTCCGACATTATCTGTGGTGCAGTCAAATAATTGAGCCATAGCTTTCTGTGTGCACCAGATGGTTTCATTTTGGTACATTACCTGAACGCCATCTTCTTTTCCCTCTAATTGAAAAATCAGGAACTCGGCTGTGCTATTTCGTATTTCTATATTTTTTGCCATATAAAATCATTTAATATATTGTGGTAATGGTTCACAAAACATTTTATTTACGACTCTATCACGCATTAGCCTCATGTCCGTAAAATTACGACATATATTTTGTGCTATTTCCAGATAGTTATCTGAGCCATCATCTTTTTGATAATAATATGGCTTTATTGAAACACAGTTTTTATGTTCAAACAAGGTGTTTAGCAGCGTTCTGTCCGAGTTACCACAAGAATGCCCCATGATATAAACTTGATATGGAGCAGATTCAATGAACTGAAGTAAATTACGATATTTTCCCGACTCTAAATACTTTATAGATTTGATGTTTCTTAAACACTCATTATCTGATTGTTTAAGGAAATCTTTATACTTCTCATCAAGCTCATCACCATAACCAAATATTATGCTATTAGGATTATTCAAGTCTCCATGAATATGATTTATAGCTGCAACTTTCAGACCCCCATATTTGTCTGCTACTTCAGTATAATTAAAATTAAGTAACATAATATTCTCAGGAATTATTAAATCCTTTAGGTAAATTTCTTCTATCTCTGACGAACCTACAAACTGCTTTCTGAGCTGTTTGATATCCTCTGCCATAAAGTGCCTATCGGAACCTTCATAACCATATCTACAGAGTAACTGTTGGTACGCATTGTCTTGTTGGATTAAATAATCTACATAGTCATAGTAAACCTGTAATTGTGAAATACTAACATCGTCTTTACGAATATTTCCATAAATTTGACGTTGTATCTCCTTATAGCACTTTATATTATCAGTTGTGATAGAAGAAAGATATTGAGCTAAAAGTTCCTGAGTATAATGTAATTGCTTGTTGAGTTCAGAAATTGTATAATCACAGTTGTCTGGATCTATAATTGAATTTCGCAATAAATCATAATATTCCTTTTCTATGTCAACCCATCCTTTGGCCTCAATAGAAGTGCATATATTCTTAAAAAATGGAGACAATGAAAATTCAAAGGACTTAGAATCATTGGCAATACAATCAATTATCTCTTTACCGGACGGTTTGTTAAAATACTTAGGAAGATAAAATGCAAAGACATTCCAACAGCGATTGTAGTTGTCTGAAGTAATTTTGATAGAACAAAGACAGTCCTCTGATATAGACGTAATATTTCCTGTAAAAGAGTCAACTCGTTTTTCCCAATACCAGTTTATGAAATCTTCATATCTAGTAGGAAGCCCATGTGCCAAGTCAAAGCCGTTGCCGATAAGTATAATTCGATTCATAAGTGTGCGTTATTCTTTGTATGGTAGTGCTACAAATGCATTCAGTTTTTGGCGCAAAGTGCGCCAATTCGGAAGACGTTTGGTCATCAACATCTCAAAAATTTTGTTATGATTATCGACTTTAAAATGACAGAACTCATGCACAATCACAAACTCAATGCACTCACGTGGTACTCGGGCAAGTTCAAGATTAAAGATAAGCAGACGTTTTGAAGGAATACAACTGCCCCATTCAGTTTTCATCTGCTTGACCTGCCATTCAAAAGGATTCTCTTCAAGTTTATTAGTCCAATATTGGAGCATTGATGTCAGTTCCTTTTTAAGATGCGATCTATACCAGGTACGCATTAGTTCTGCTCTTGTTTCAATAGAAGTGCCAGGTTTCAAAAACATATAAAGTTTGTTACCTTTAAGTTCCATACTATTTGCATAGTGAGGCAACTCTTCTACAATAAGTTGATACCGTTGACCAAATAAATAATGACTCTCGCCCGACACGAATTGCCGTTTCGTTTGTCGAGGCTGGGCAAGAACTTCCACTATCTGAGTTCGAAGCCATTCCAATTTTTGCAAGACAAAATTTCTAGCATCATCATCTGTCAGATAATCAGGCATAGAGATATGTACCCTCGCATCTGGAGGGTAGACAGCCAAATGCAAATTTTTAATGGATTTGCGTTCAACCTCAATTTCGATATCTGCTACTTTTATGGTGTGCATTAAAACTCAGGATTGTTTATTGCAATACGGAGGATGCCATCTACATCAAATGGTTTAGATGCAGTAAATGATTCTAAGACCCTACGAAGTTTAGCTTTCTTTACATCATTCGTCCTAAATCCTTGCTTAGCATTAACTTTGATAAGTTGATAGACTTCCAAAGTTAATGCAACATCTTCGCCTAGATTATCAAATAATGCTTGTTTGCCTTGAGTGTCGAGTCTAGGGTCAAATATACGATTCCCAAGTTCACGAGCCAACTCAGCTATTGCTTTGAGATATTCCTTATAGTCAAGAACTCCTTGGCGATACTCTGCGAGCAGTCGATTTATGCGTTCTGAGAATTTTCTATATTCTTCTGGATTACTCTCACGTTTACGGTTAACTACACGACGAACATTGGCAGTAATCGTTGAAGCAACACCATCCTTTCCTCCAAGTGCTTCCTCAGCCTCATGTTCTGCTTCCTCTGAGTTACCGTCAAGCACAAGGTCAAGAAATGAAAAGTCTTCAAGCATGACGAGTACCTTTGAGGGCTTGGCATCTATATACATATCAAGTATGTTTCTCATCTGCTGATCATACAGTTTCATGTCAACAATATCTCCGGCACGGCGCATTATGGCATTCCGAATATTATCAAAATTCTTGATACGCTCAAATATAGTCTGCGCCTCTTCAGTCGTATAACCAGCTCTCTCCATTTCAAGCGCAATTGCAGAATAACGGGTCACAAGAATTTTTACAGCATTATAGAAGGCTTCGCGTATGGGGGCACTTCGGATAGTTGCAGCTTCTTCTTCATCAGGTTCCGTGCTGCGTTGGTCGAATACAAAGTAATCAAAAAATTCGTTGGTCGTTTTTGGATGAGCAACAGGCTCACAAAGATGCTCTACACGTTCAAGTGCCGTGTCCAAATCGCACTTGGCATTCTCAAATCGATCCGTTAACAATCCTTCCACATCTTCCTTGTCGTAATCTGAAAATGCTCCAGTAGTGTAATCATTGACCGCATCTTCAATATTCTTAAAAAGCTGTTTGTAGTCGACTATATACCCGAACTCTTTTTCTTCATGCTCGTTGTTTGTACGGTTTACGCGACAGATAGCTTGAAATAAATCATGCCCCTCCATTTTCTTATCAAGATAGAGATAGGTAGCCGATGGAGCATCAAAACCAGTAAGTAGTTTACTTACCACAATCAGAAGTTTCATGTCACCCGGATGGTCGACAAATTGAGTCTTAGCCCATTCCTCAAATTCTTCGGGAGTGCTGTCCTTAAACATCTTTTTAGCCATCTCTGCTTTATATTCAGCCTCGCTTTGTGTTTCGCCCGAAGATGATTCTTCCGGAGTCGCATCTTTACCGTTAAAACTTGAAACGACTGCACAATGTCCTTTAAGTTGTGTTTCCTGAAAGACCTCCCAACAACGATAAGCCTGATAAATGCTATCGCAAACCAGCATTGCATTACCCCAACCTTCCCGAAGGCATGATATGAGTTGCATATCCTTTACAATGTCGGCTACAATCTTACGCACGCGGTCACGACTCGAAAAAAGATTCTTCATCACAGCCCATCTGCTTTTTAACTCCTCTTTTGCTTTCGGACTAAGATTGCGTGTAATGTGTTCAAAAAGTTGGTCAACGGCCTGCTCGCTTTCAAGATTCTGCTCTATTTCGCGAGCTTCATAACGTAGGTCGAGAATCACCTGATCCTTAACCGCCTCATTAAATTTATATGTGTGGATATAATTGCCAAAGTTTTCTCTCGATGTAAGTTTACTCTTTTGTTGTTTCAGCAATGGAGTCCCAGTAAAACCAATGAGCATAACATCATCGCCCATGATTTTTTTCATAGCTTTGTTGAGTATACCACCTTGTGTACGATGGCATTCATCAACAAAGACAAATATATTGCCTTTAGCCTTAAACCCTTGAGGCAATTTTTCGGCAAGTGCAGCCATATACTGTTCCGGTGAGCGCTTTCCTCGGAGTTTCTTCTCTTCTGGAGAAAAAGCAGATTCCTCCTGTCCTGCAATACCGAATTTATGGATAAGGGTACAAATCAAATTCGGTTCAACTTCTGACAGCATCGAAAGAAGATGATTTCCGCTTTTAGTACGAATTGGTTTATGACCGGCATCTTTAAATCCATTCTCAATTTGCTTGTCGAGTTCATCACGATCCGTGATAATGACAACACGCGGGTCATTTGGGATATTCTCCAATATCCATTGAGCCAGCCATACCATCATCAAACTTTTGCCGGCACCTTGCGAGTGCCAGATAATACCACTTTGCTTATTGCGGATGCGTGGTTTTGCTGCCTCGAATGCAAAATATTGGTTTGGACGACAAACTTTTTTAATACCTCCGTCATATACAACGCAGTCATGGATAAGACGCAAAATTCTTTTCGGTTCAAGCATCTGAAGCAATGAACGATCAAGTTCATTAGGAAATTCTGCTCTTGAAAATAACTCAGGAATTGGTTCGGGAGTGGGTGTATCATTAGGATAGCTTTGACCTGTCGGTTCTTTCCAGCGTAACCAAAATTTTTCCGGAGTTAGTATTGTACCATAATGCACTCCTTCACTATCGTTTCCAGCAAAAAGAAATTGGGCAGGCACGAAAAAGTGACATATCTCGTTATCTTTACCATTATTACGAATCTGTTGGCGTACACCGTCCTTAACACTAACAGTTGATTTCTTCAATTCAATAACTCCAAGTGCCATTCCATTGACATATACGACTATGTCTGGACGACGTGTATGGTATTCTTCTATATTACGGCGGACAGTTACTTCCTCTGCCAAAGAAAAGATATTATCGGCCACATTATCCTCTAGCCACTCGATAATCTTAATAGTTTTACTTTGTCCGTCATCACCTTGAATATTTACTCCATAGCGCAGATAGCTATAAAAGTTCAGATTGCTCTGAAACAGCGTATCCTTGTCATGGCATCGGCTTATCTCCAAATCGAGCAAGCGAAGTACTTTATCAATCTCCGTATTCGAGGCATGTTGTGTATCTTTTATAAACTTTCCAAGAATTTCGGGGATAATTGGAAGGTTATCGGCATCTTGCTTATATCCAAGATACTGATAACCACAGTAATTGTGGAGGAGATTAACAACACGGTTTTGGGTTACGCGTTCTGAATCTACTAATGGTATCGTGTTCATATCAAACGAATTTTTCCTGTTAATAACTGCTGCATCATACCTTGACGGACTGCAATATATTTATCCCTTTTCACCTCAATTTCTTCAATTTCGTCATTCATATCAGAGAGAACTGATGCTATTTCATTCTGCTCATGTATATCTTTAGGAAGTCGAATTTTCGAAGTTAAAAATCTTCGTTTAGGAAGATTGTATCGAGTAGATCCTTGTGCTAATTCCATCATTAAATCTCTCCCAATTTTGCTGCGAAGAAGAAATGTTAGAAATCTTGGATTGATATTGGGCTTATAAAATCTTAAGCCAAAACAGAAACTATTAAGATACAAATCATCATATTCTTCCGTTACACATGAACACATTCCGACCTCATCCGGGGTCTCAGAAGACGTGTTAAATATAAGGTCATTTTTTTGAACCTTATTTTGTTTTTCGCCTTTGGAAACATTGACATGCTCAAAATAATTTGGAGATATAGTATCTTTATAAATTACATTTACGAACATAATGAATTTAGAATCGCCATGTTCGAAATCAAGACCAGTTTTCCCTGAAAGTCCGTTATAAGTATATCCCAAATCCTTAAACGCCATTTCTTCCCATGGTTCATCGAAACCAGGAAGTCGACGACGAGCGGTTAGAAGATCTTGCATTGCCGCCTGCATTATAAACCGTTTCTTTTCAAGCAGAGTATCAAGTTCACGAATTAACGCATCAATATCGCTCAATGCTTCTGCAATCTTGCGTTGTTCATATACAGAAGAAGCTACTCTTATATATTGTCCTCCTATAATTCTTTGGGAAAGAGATGGTACTCCTGAAGCCTCATTCAATGAACGCCAATTTATACATAAAAAACAGTAATATACATATTTGGGTATGACGTCATTGAATGAATGAGTATAATATAGTGTATCAACCGTCCAAAATCTACCGCTATGAAATTGAGGTTTATCTATACTTCCCTTGCGACCAATACATACAGATTCTCCTTCATATAAGAAATCATTAATATGAGTAATAAGCCCTCCAGTTCCATAAACCGGATATATTCCACTATCTAAGTGCTTATAGTCTCTACCATTACCAAAAGACAAACATTTTGATATTGGAGTAACATCCCAATCCTCTGGAAGAGGACCTAACTCAGTTTGTTTGAATTTAGTTTCAATCATAAATCAAATCCCATTTTAGCGAGATGAGCATTAACCTTTTCTTCAAAGCCACGTACCGATAATTCAATGTCGGATAGGCGACGAGCATAACGATCAACAAGAGTAGTAACTTGTTGTTCAATGTCCATAGTTACATCGAAAGCCGCACTAATGGCTCCACCAACTATAGCTGTATGCCATTTATCATTGACAACCATATCCTTAATTTCCGATTCTTGTAAAGTTGGATATTTCGCAACAACAAGTTTGGTTAACTTTGATATCTTTCGTTTAACATCGGTCTTAGCATCAACCAACTCTTTGTTCAAGTCAATATATTGTTTATATAACTTAATGGTATCATCTGGCAATGCTGCATAATTGACAACTTCCTTCAACCGATATTTAATTGCACTTACACTCAAATCACTAAGACGGTCGAAAACATTCCGATTTTCAGCTATTATAATTTCGCGTTTCTCTTTTCCAATCTTTCCTTTTTCGTTAATAGCAAGATATGACTCTAAAACTTCTTTTTCTCCCTCCAATGGTTTCGGGCATATAGCGTAAAGATATTTGCTTGTAATTTCGTTAACAGTATCATTAAGTTCCTCAGAGTATTCCTCCTCCATCTGTTCTATCTCTCCTTTGAGTTGTAACACACGCTCTTCTGCTTTATTGACCGCATCGTTCTCTTCTTTGAAATATCGATTGATAACAACATGAACTGGCAACAAATCGCAATTATAATCCCTGAAGGTAGGATTCTTTTTAGGAACGAACCTTACCTCTTTAGATTTTTTATCGGTCGTAAGAACATCACACGACAATTCCACCGTCCAACCATAGCGAGAAATTAGATAACAATCATCTTGCATGGCTGAATTCCAATAGTTTAGCAATATGTCATATATCGTGTATTTGTCAACGAGACCATCGATTTCGGAGAGCATTTCCAGGAGTGACTCACTCCAGTCTGCTATAATTTTTTTAGGCTGGCATCCGAGAGCAAGCGCAAACATCTGTTGTGACACAAGTTTATACCATCCTTCTACTGCTTCCGAAAAGAATCCACTTAAAGTACTGAATTCCTTATTGTGTGTAATAGTTTTTGGAATCTCGTTACGTCCGACGCACAGTTTATAATAATTTTCCTCCAATGGCTCAAACAGCTCGTCTTTGAGTGTCGGACAGTGGCGCCAAAGATAGGAAAATCCATCTTCTACATCCTTGGCAGGTAATCCTCCGTTTAGTTTGAGGTGAGCATAAAGATCTTGCTGAATTTCAGTATCGACTGGTGTTATATAACGTGACACATTGAGATTGCAGTCATTTCGCTCGTTGGTAATTTCGGTGTAAGGTACGAATCGGGCAAAATGAGGTATGGTTTCCTCTTTATCATCAAGGTTACCATTTGCTTCGAGATTTTCAAGAGTTTCCCATGCATCAAATACACGACGAATATCCTGTTCACGAAGTCGATTCTTTGCTCCATCTTTTGCGAATCCAGAGCGAGCATCAATCATAAAATGCCTTTTGATGTCGAAGTCTTAGCTTTGTCAATAATGATAATACAAGCTGGAATTCCAGTACCAAAAAACAAGTTTGCAGGCAGACTTATAATACCTCTGATATACCGTTTCTCAATAATTTTCCGCCTAACAGCCTCCTCTTCATTACCACGAAACAGAACTCCGTTTGGCAATATACAAGCTCCCCGTCCTTGGGAATTGATAGACTTGATAATGTGGAGCAAAAATGCATAATCTTCATAGCCAACCGGTGGAATGGGCGGTAGATTGTCGGAGTTTCCCCATCGGCCAAAGGTGTCATTAGTCTTAATTTCTCCTTTTATCCATCCTTTCTGAGAAAATGGAGGATTGGCAATGACATAGTTGAATGTTTCCAGTTGATTTGATGTTGATTTGAAGAATGGTTTTTCAATAGTATCTCCAACTTCCAACTCCGGGTCGTCATAACCATGAAGATACATATTCATAACCGCCATACCTCGTGTTGCCCCATCAAGTTCTTGGCCAAATATAGAAACACCATCACGATGTTTGGTATATTCCGCAGCAGCACGAAGCAACAATGATCCAGAACCACAAGTCGGGTCATATATGGAAATCTGCGGTCGATTGTCTTTATGTATGCCTATCAGACGAGCCATTAAGCGAGAAACCTCAGCAGGAGTATAGAACTGACCTTTCTTTTTACCACTCTCTGCGGCAAAATTTTTCATCAGATATTCATACGCATCTCCGATAAGATCGTCATCACCTGCACGGTTCTTACTAAAATCAAGGAAATCCCGCTGAAAAACAGAAATGAGGCTTGTCAATGTATCAACCTTAGCCTTCCCTGATCCAAGTTTTGTCGAGTCATCAAAATCAGCTTCGTTGATAATGTGATCCAATCGAGGATTCGCTCGGGCTATAGCATGGAGTTTCTTCTGAATCTCCTCGCCTATATTGGTTTTCCCTTTAAGAGCAACGATGTCATTGAAAGAGCATCCTTCAGGAAGGTCAAAGAATATGTCTGAATCAGATTTAACTTTGTCGCTGATATACTTCAAGAACAGCATAGTCAATACATAGTTCTTGTATTGACTTGCGTCCATGCTTCCGCGTAGGATATTGCAACTTTCCCAAAGTATGCTATATAATTGAGTCTTCTTTATTGCCATAACTAAATTTTTGTCTCACCATTTATGAGTTGACGAGGGTCAACATTAAGTAATTCTGCAACTTTAACCAACATATCAAGGGATGGCTGCGACTTATTGGAACACCATCTTGAAATTGTATTCTCGGACTTACCCATTTGCTCTGCCAACCATCTATTGGTTCTTTGCTTTTCTGCAAGTACTACCTTTATTCTATTCATCACTATTTGTTGATTATTCGACATCAGTATTTAAATTATGCTCGTTATATTGCAAACAAAAATACAGTTAATTTCTCATATAGCCAAGTACATAAGCAACAAAAACATCATTTAAAGGAATGGCTACAGCTGGCATATAGCTATACAAAAGAACACATGTGCCGTTTTTATCAATGAATTTCACCTTTCAAAAATATTATGCTGCACAAACATTATGTTCGCACAGCATAATAAAAAAACTCCAGTCACTTCTCGTTCTTCAATAACGTGTAAATCAATGTCATAGTTTGTTTTGTTTGGAAATTTGGCGCATTTTCGCTTGGTAATTTGGCACACAGAAACAGTTATTCCTACTTACACCGTTCATCCAGCACTCCGGCGAACACATCCATTTCTCGCTTGGAAATACCTAACCGAACAGCTAGTTCTCGCCATCCTTTTACGGCTTCAATCACCTCTAAGATAATCGTCTCTGCTGTTTTCCGGTTAAGCATATAATCTTCGCAAGCATCAAGCAAAATACCCAGTTCTGCCTTATTGGAAGTTGATGAGACAAGCAGATTTTGATACTCACTCAGAGTGGGATTCATATCGTATGCAGGAGAGAGTTTCCAACCTTTTGCAGTCAAAAGAAAACCGTGATTGCGGAAATGGTCATCGCTATTACCGATACAAATATTGAAAGCTATGCGGCGATAGAGTTCCTGGAGATTGTCTTCTACATTCGTACAATTTTGGATTATGAAATCGACGATATCCAGATAGCCGTGTCCTGTAGTTGCATTGTCGCCGTCATTGAGTCCCAATAAAGTCATTGCAGAAGCAAAATGAATCCGTTTCCCGTCTTGGGTTCTATCAAAGCGTTGAGAGAGCAAAGTGTGATATTTCTCTCCGGTAGCCAGTATTTTAGTTTTCGCGGCATTTACACCAGCTTTCGCGGCAAGAAGATGGCTGAAATGTTCCCAAAGTCCAGCATCGTAATCATCCTTACGTGAAGGGAATTTGGCTATATAAAGCGTTTTGTCCGAGTCTATCACACTGGCTTTAGGCCTTGCGCCACCCAATGAAGAACCCGGTTGTACGAGTTGGGCAACCCATTTCCTGTCAGGAAGAACATTACCCTCTTCGCTTTTCTCAATTTCCGCACTGGCTGTAATCAACTCCCTTATATCCGTCAGAGGCGGAATTTTCAATGACTCACTTACATTTGTAAATCCACCATCTTTTGACTCCTTGAAACGGAAAGCCCCCATCCGGGAAAAGTCATCGATACCAGTCAAATAGTCGAAAGAAGACAGTCTCCGAACCGGTCGTTTCTCTTCCATCGCAGCAATTTGCTCACGTCGCAACAACAGAGTACGTCCCCAACGATCCGGCAAAGCATCAGAAAAACATCCGAATATATCCTTGTCCGGTTGTGTATATTGCTGACCGGGATAATTGTTCAGGTCGTCACTCAAAAACAGACCGCTGTGCTGCCTTAACCATTCATTATTGAACGTAAAACTATAGCTGTCCGCACCACGAAGAGACTCATAGCCTAATTCGCCAATGAGTTCCACTTCTTTGAGCCAATCGAAATCGGCATATACATACAACTTTTTCATAGATTATTCTTTCTTGGATGCACGTTCTCTTGTTTTCAAACTCAAATCTTGCAAAGCTTTTCCCATTTTATCTTCTTTGGCAAGCAATAAAATATCATCGTCAAGTTGCAATGCATACAAAACACGTAGATAGATCCCTATTGCAACAGTAGGAATCCCTTTTTCTATTCGGGACACAGTAAGCGGTGAACAGGTAGCCCGTTCTGCCACCTGAGCCACACTCAGATTCCGACGCAAGCGAGCTAACTTAATCTGCTCACCTACAATCTGCATCTTTTGCTCCAATTTTCGGGGAAGTTTGGTCCCCATTGTATTCTTTGTCATTACTACATCAATTTAAAGTGCAAAGCAACTATGCCGATGACTTCATCACAGTCAACATATCATATAACATACAAAAGTAATACTTTTTATTTATTTAATGATGCATTACACATAAAAAACACACATCATTGCATAATTAACCATGCATATAATCCATTTTGAGTAGAAAACACCAAAAACCAAGTGCTATTATATTGTTTATTGTAGCTATATATGCCTATTAACGAACAAAATATTGTTTGTTATATAGATGCAATCTGTCCCTCGTTCACGCATCATATCAAAGAACCACTTTGCCGGCCAAAAAAAGGAGTAACCACATTTCCAACTTGACTTTAATGACTGCTATATACCAAGTAAAGTATTTCCAAGAGGGTGGGCTCAAACCACCCTATATATAGCATATTCGAACACACAGCAAAGGGAGTCGTCTCAAACGAACCCATCAAGCAAAAATTACAAATACACTCCAGTCTGCCATTACACTTTTTCAAAGGAATAAATACGACTTCATCACACTTTTTCCAGCGAATCAGAGTCCCTTTAAACACTTTTCTTAAATCATCAACTTTACTTTATCCCCGTATTCATATATACATCCATTAAAGTAAAGTCAAAAAGAGGGAGAAAGAAAAACATTCGGCAAGCAAACGATTTTTCTTTTGGTCAGCACCGTTATAATACACAACATCATCTTCAACCTTGGAGAAACAACCAGCGAAATAACCGCGAACATCATCACCGACAAAATGCGATGCAATATATTTCATACATTCCAAAATACACCTCAAATCAGCCCCTCAAAAATGATTTTGCACAAAGTTTTTCACTTGCTTTCATAATCCAAAAAAATGCGCTAATTTTGTACTCGTTCAGCGAAGAAAAAAAGTGCAAAACGGACTTTTCTACCATTTTATTTATAAAATATTGGTAATCAACCGGTCTAATATGCTGCATCGGATAATCGTCAAGCGCCTTAAGGTCGTCATAATAATCATCAACGGAGTAATAGAGACCATCCGGAGCGAACAAATCATTATTTTCAGAAAGGAATATTGTACTGTCGTTGAACGAATCAACAATACCCTTCTTTAAAAGGAATGCGATAAACTTCTCGTTATGTATCTGGTCATGCAGCCACTTCTGGAATCCTTCGCCCTCACAGGCTCCATGCAGAACATCAATATCGTATTCCTGGACTTCGCTATGATATTTTAATAGGAATGATGAATACCTGGGCGGAGCGAATAATTATCGTAATCTCGAAGCAAAGGGTGAGGGAAGAAATCCGACCACTCAGACAATGTCAAATTTCCTCATCTGTCAAAATACCAGAACAAGACAATCCAGTGGTATCATAAATAACATCTTCCACTGGCTTTAAAACGATTGATTTGTTCTCTACAACAGGAATGATACCTTCTTTATCCATCTTACTCTCAAACCCGCTCTGAAACATCTCTATGAAGTCATCATACTTGTATCCTTGTGTCTTTTTACACTTATTAAAATCAGGTACAAGAGCAAAAATGGAATCATAGTCGTACTCTCCGCTATCCATCAGATCCTTGATCCATGAGAAGAATTTCTCGCCAGCAATACGAGCAAGTTCAAGATTGAAGTTGGTCTCATCCTCATCTTTCAGGTAAACCTCCCTCTCAATGTCGTCACGGTCGCCCTTCGGAATCATATCCGTATTCATGAGGAACGGGAATCCCCATGTTGCGCTGGTCGGGAGATAGCAATACAGGTTGGCGTTCTCTATCGGCAATAGCTTGCGCCCATCTTTGCGGCAGGCAAAGGAAATCTTTGTCCGCTCGAAATCCTTGTATTTCTCCGGAATACGACTCTTTCCGATATCGATGTCTTTATTTACAAGAGCCTGAAAATCCTCATTGATATTTTCCTCGTAGTCGGACACAAGCCACTTAGCTTCATCTATCACACAATCCCTTTCAAGAATGCCATTGATATACACCTTGACGGAACGGATATTCGGAATGAACAGAATAAGGTTCGAATCATCAAAAACATCTCTGAACAACGCCTCGTAGTTCTTTCTTCCTGTGTGAAGAATTGCAGGATTGTCTGGTCTTAGAGCAATCTTTACACGATATTTCTTGTTGGCAGCATTAAAAATGGATGCGATTTCCGGCTCCACTTCATCTTCTGGAGTCCAAACCGGCAGGATTGGCCAAGGAGCCTCAAGACGCTTAATTTTACTTGCTTTCTTGTCGAAACGGAACGAATAATCACCTGTCTTAATGTAAACATAATGATTGTTCAAAAACACAGTTTTGAATCCTATACCCTTATAACCTATAGTCTTGATATTAGCTGCCTTTTCTTTTTCGTTGATGCCACAAATGCCGGATATGTTCCTTACGTTGAAATAATCTCCGGAGTGCATGAACACAAGATATTTGTCAGTGATATGGAACTCCACATCAACCGGAACACCATTAACCGGATAGTCATTGGCATTTTGCAGCAACTCATATATGAATGTAGATTCCTTAGCACTAAGCTGCTTGTTCAATGTGTCAAGAAAGTTGGCTGATGACTCAAAATTCTTTGACTTATCGTTATATCTATCGGCAAATAGCTGGTCGATAAACCATTGAGGTCTGATTGGCTGAGGCTGAAAATGGAAGTCGATATAAATCTCATGAGGATTGTATGGATTATTCCCAGACAATCTCCAGTTGAAAAGATAGTAGTTTTCCGAAATAATACCCTTAATTTCGCCCTTATAATGCAAAGAAATCGGTTTTTTTTGAGCATCATTGGGATAATAAGGGATTTTTGCAAAATTAGGTTTACGGATATCATCCACGATAGATATTTCATTCTCGTGGTCATAATGATAGTAACCGATAAAGTTGCAATCCGAGACACCCCAATACTCAAACAATTCCTTTTCGGCAGAAGAATGCTCCTTTTTTCCCTGTTCAGCCCTTTTTTGGCTGAATACCCTCATCTTTTCTGCATTCAATAGGTATAGCGAGCTATATACTGGACGAAGCATAAACATATTGTCAAGGCTCTCCCTACGCTCCCTGCTTTCCAGTTCAAAACGCATTTTAAATTGTCCTTTTTGGAACTGGAACTTTGTAGTGGCTAATATGTTGAAGAATATTGGATACCTGCTATAGGGATAGCAGATTAACTTGCTGTTATTAGTGATATTTGTAATTGACCCCTTGAAGTTCTCAGGATGGCTTGTTTTATATGGTTTATCGTTAATAGTGCAGTCAAACACAAAGTCATCGCAATTCCAATATGAACAAAGATATTCGATAATTTGCTCGTCGGACCATTCTTTTGGGTTGGAATAGTTTTCCATATTTCACTTGGATTCTATGTTAATTAGTACTGAAATAGGCTTACATTTACTTGACAAATATACGCAAAGCCTTCTAAACATGAAGTAATTATAGGCCAATATTGTATTTTTCTCCTTTACTTTATCCCCGTATTCATATATACGTTCATTAAAGTAAAGTCAAAATAAGGGAAGGAAAATCCCAATATATAGCAGTCGGTAATGGTGGATATTTTACCAGCTCATTGGACGGGGAGACATGGAGCGAGCCTGTACAGACTCACAAGAATGACAGAATTGACTGGCTGAACATTGAATATGCCAATGAAATGTTTTTAATCTCAGGTGAAAATCAAACGGGGCATTACATCTCATATTCAAAAGACGGAGCAAATTGGTCTGAACCCGTTACGGACTCTGGAAATGGGCGTATGGTATTTGGAAATAATTTATGGATAATTTGCGCCAGTTATTGTATATATGTATGGAACAGGGATTTTACGCACAAAGAACAGGTTGAACCTTCTTATGACAATGCCCGTGTGGATTATTACGATGTAGCATTTGGTAATGGTCGATTCGTGTTGGTCTCAAGTTGTGCAATTGACGGAGACGTATTCACATCAACGGACGGTTTGAACTGGAAAAGGCTTTTTACAGAAATATCCTGTCAGTGTATCACATTTGACGGGAAACAATTTGTAGCAGGAGGTGGTGGAGGTCATATTTGGACTTCTACAGACGGGGAGAATTGGACGGAACACCGTGCGTTACCCTCAAACTTCCTCCCGTCAAAAATCAAATATGGAAATGGAAATTATATCATCATGGGGACATTGAATAGATATTGGTTTGTCAATCAATTTGTAGCTATCTCCAAAGACGGGATAAATTGGACTGATTTGAAAAAAGTTACGGACGAAAGCATTAATGATTTTTGCTTCATAACTGAATGAAAAGTGTATTTATACGTTATAAATGTTGTACCCATATCCTATGTTGATAAAAATAGAAAGGGGGCTGGAGTCGGGAAATCCCCGAACCAGCCCCCTTCTAAGATTTTCCAGTGTCGATATGTACGTTAGTACCAAAATTAATGGAGCGATAATCAACCAAAGTTTAAGAAATAAGATTTTTGCTCCAATAAAAACGAATGAAATTGCAATCAGCGCCCGAGAATATTTATTAAAATTTGCAACAGAACAATATGCAGGGGTACAAGGTCTATCGTATGCAACTATATATCACCAATTGGAAGATAGAAATGGACATGAAAAAAACAGTCAAGTTCTTGAAAACTTTGCTAAAGAATATGGAACACAAATTAAGTTCTTTGGTATCGAAAGTGTGATCGACAAAAATATCATTCCTGACTCATTACTATATCCCAATAGATTATTGCTACTAAATTTTAATTATACCCATACTGCCGATTTATATATTCCTCAAGGCAAAACAAAAGAGTATTGGTTTCCCATCAATCATATTCATGGTGATTTAGAGAAGCCTGACGACATTATCTTTGGCAACGGTGATGAACTTAGTGAACTTGTAAAGCTTTACAACAATGAGCATTTACGCAATATCAAATCCACAAAATATCTCGAAACCGATAATTATCGTAAAATGTTAACTTTTATTAATTCAACTCCTTATCAAGTCTATATTATGGGCCACTCTTGTGGTAATTCGGATAGGACCCTCTTAAATACATTATTTGAACATAAGAACTGTATATCTATAAAGCCACTCTACTACATAAAAGAAGATGGTTCTGACAATTATCTTGAAATTATTCAAAACATTAGTCGAAATTTTACAGATATGAAACTGATGAGAGATAGAGTTGTAAATAAAACTTATTGCGAAAGGTTGTTAGATTAACAAATAGCAATCCATAACAAGCATGATAAATAAAATAGTACTAATTTCGGCGAAAGATAAAATCGATTCCATGTCGGTTGGTACAGGAACGCAAAATCTCGTAACACGGTCAGGAATAAAGTATTTATAATTCAAATCTATAATTTTAGAATACAATATCTTTTTACAAACTTATACAAAGACTCATCTTATTTTCAAACACTTCTTATCGCAACCTTGATAACTCCGTCCTCTCTATTTTCAAAGATACGGTAAGCTTTCTCAATTTCATTCAATGAAAAACGGTGAGTAATGAGCGGCGCGGTATCTATACGGCCCGATTCTATCAAGCGAAGTATCTCTGCACAATTACAACCGTCCACCCCTCCGGTTTTAAAGATAAGATTTTTTCCATACATATCGGGTAAGGGCAAAATTTGAGGTTTATCGTAAAGTGCCACGATCGTTACAATAGCATTGGGACGAGCACATTTCCAAGCCAAACGGAAAGTATTCTCGCTTCCCGCCACTTCCAAAACCACATCAGCACCGCCATGATCGCTATTTTTACGAACAAACTCCTCGCAATGTTCAGGAGTAGTTACCAATATGTCGGGATAATGTTCTTGCAAAAACTGTATTCTTTCCGGGGACTGCTCACAAACAATAATACGCCGGGGATTCTTTAACAAAGCGCACAATAAGGTACAAATGCCGGTAGGACCGGCTCCAATAATCAGAATCGTATCCTCCGATGTAATTTCCGAAATACGTACGGACCAAAAACCGGTTGCCAAAATATCGCCTACAAACAAAGCTTGTTCGTCGCTTACCGTATCTGGAATACGATTCAAACCTTGATCGGCATAGGGCACTCGAACATATTCGGCTTGACCGCCATCGATACGACACCCCAAAGCCCAACCGCCATTGGGATCCATACAATTATTGACACACCCACGACGACAGAAGAAACATTCGCCACAAAAAGTTTCGACATTTACAGTAACCCTATCTCCCGGCTTAATACCTATAACATCTTCTCCCACATCTTCTACGACACCCACCATCTCGTGCCCGACCGTTACTCCCGGTACGGCACGCGGCACACTACCATGTTTGATATGGAGATCGCTGGTACAAATACTTCCAAGAGTCACCCTCACAATCGCATCGCGCGAATCTTTCAACCCGGGTTTCGGCTTTTCTTGCAATTCAAACTTACCGGGTTTAACGTATGTATATGCCAACATAATATTATCCTTATCATTTTTCAAAACTTCTCTTACAAAGATAGGCGAAACGGATTTCAGAAGCAAGTATTCTTTGTTAAACAGTGTCACTACGAATCAAATAGCAATCTACCGGTGTACTCTATGGCAACTATCAGCTATGTAAAAAGAGTATGATATCAATTAAAAAATATTTACTTCATACAAATACAAACAGCTTTCACAACTTTCTTGTTATTTTTGTATGACTAAAAGAGTGTTAATATGAAAAACCGAACAAAAAAATTGTTTAAGATTACGGGTATTACACTGGGAGCGTTGATAGTCTTTCTCTCGGCAGTAATCGCTTTCTCCATAAATTTTATATTTACGCCTGAAAAATTGACCCCCATCGTATTAAACGTAGCCAATCAAAACATAAATGCCAAGCTCGATATGAATAGCGTAGAGCTGACCTTTTTTTCAACTTTTCCCCGTTTTGGAATAAAATTGGAAAATGGCACATTAGTATCAAAGGCTATCCGTGATTCTTTATGGCAACGTACCGACACATTAGCCACTTTTCGAAAAGCCGTTGCCGTAATCAATCTCGTCGATTATTTGCAGCAAAAAAAGATCAGTATCAACCGATTATCATTGGATAGTACAAACATATACGCCTTTAAAGGAAAAGATGGAATCGCCAACTGGAATATATTGATCGCCGACACGACAAATACACCCGATACAACAACCGCTACTTCGCCAATTATTAACGAAATAGACATCAAGCACGTTTCGCTACGTCATACCACGGTCACTTTCGACGATCGGGAAACGAATGTCTTCGCCAATCTATGGGATGCAAATCTTAAATTAAAAGCAAATTTAAAGAAAGAACAGTCTACGTTAACGTTGGATTTCAACAACAAAAACATTCTGTTCTGGCAAAATGGTGAATTACTGGCTCATCGTATCGCCACTCACCTACAAACCGACATCGAGCTAAATCGTTCGAAACGGGCTCTTTCCTTGCACGATGCTATGATGGAGATCAACGACATAAAATTAGACATACACGGTTCTATCTGTAAAGACACGACCGCACAAGCGTTAGATATCGATCTGCAATACGGGCTACATGCTCCTTCGTTGGAAACAGTCCTTCACATGATTCCCGAAAGTATTCTCAAAAAAGAAAAAGTTTCGGCCAAAGGCGACGTTACAGTTAATGGCAATCTAAAAGGTCTATATGGAAAAGGGAAAATGCCATTAGCTACATTAAAAATAGAAATAAACGATGCATCCGCCCAATATGCCCAATTGCCCTATGGAATAGATGAACTTAAAGCCAACTTTTTCGGACAGATAGACTTAATGCGGCAATCGCCATCTTATCTCGATCTTAAAATATTTCACTTCAAAGGAGCTCATACCGATATTTTGGCCGACGCCAAAGTAAATGATCTATTAGGCGATCCCGATATCTTGTTTCATACCCAATCTACGATAGACCTAACTGCATTGACACAAACATTTCCTTTACAAGATGGTGTGAGTATCGAAGGGAAATTAGATGCCGACATGAACGTGCGTTGCCGTTTGTCATCTATCAAGAAGAAAGACATAGGACGAATTCGGGCCAAAGGAAAAATAAATATGAACAAATTGGCTTTACGAGACAAAAATAAGAAATTCGAATTCACGAGCGATGCTTCACTGTCTTTCGTGGGAAACGATGTATTAGGAGCCCATATCGAAATAGGAAATATGGCTTTTCACTCAACGCGATTAAACTCATCGATAAACAATCTATCGGCTTTAATAAAAACGACCAACCCACAAGATACTACACGAATCGCTCTTGTAGAGTGTAAACTAAATGCAAACAAACTAAAAGCATCCCTACCGGATACATCAAATTTATTTTGTGGGAAAACCGTTGCAACCATAAAATTACAACCGACAGAAAACAATCCTACCCAACCCGAAATAGGATTCGCATTAGAAGCCGACACCTTGTTCTGCCGTCTCGGAGATACTAAATTGGGCATGGGCAAAGCCGGGATTACAATAACGGCACAACAATTAAAAGACTCTTTGTGGATTCCAAAAGGCATAGTAGGTTTTAATCGGCTTTTTGTACGTACCTCACAATCGGCTTTACCTATTCGAATGCAAAAGACTGCGATTTCAGTCGGTAATCGAGCTATTACTTTACATAACGCAACCATGAAAATAGGAAGATCCGATTTGACGGCGACCGGCGCGATTCACGATTTATACGGCGCTATGCGTCACAATAAAAAACTACGGGCCACATTAACACTTTCCTCTAAGAATCTAAATTGTAACCAGTTAATTCGGTCTATCTCTTTTCCAAAAGACACTGCTCAAATCGAAACTGAATCCGACACAACGTCGACTGCCCTAAAACTATTCGTTATTCCTCGAAATATCGATTTTGAATTACAAACCAATTTGAATCGGGTTCGTTACGGGAAAATGGTTTTCAAAAACGTACACGGTGCAATAGATATACGCAATCAAGCCATTCACCTCAAAGAGCTCAGTATGGAAGGAATGGATGCGACTATGCGCACGACGCTGATCTATCAAGCCCAACAACCAGAGCAAGGATATGCCGGATTCGATTTCAAACTTCATAATATCAATATAGGGAAACTTGTCGATTTTATTCCTTCGTTAGATACCATTGTCCCCATGCTACGGTCATTTCAAGGAACTGTCGATTTCAATGTATCGGCCGAGTCGGGCTTAGACTCATGCCTCAATATAAAAATACCCTCGTTACGATCGGCTATCCATGTTGAAGGCGATAGCCTCGTCCTTCTCGACGGTGAAACTTTTGCCGAAATATCGAAAAAATTTTTCTTCAAGAACAAAGAGAGAAATTTGATCGACAGTATCTCTGTCAACATCAGTATCGAAGACGGTAATGTAACCGTCTACCCGTTTGTAATAGAAATGGATCGCTACCGGGCTGCCGTAGGAGGGAACCAAGACTTGGATATGAATTTCAATTATCACATATCCATACTCAAATCGCCCATACCCTTCAAACTGGGACTGAATATTTCGGGAAATTTAGATAAAATGAAGTTCGGTATGGGCAAAGCCAAATACAAAAACGCTGTCACACCGGTAGAAATACACAAAGTCGACAGTACTATTGTAAATATGGGAGAACAAATTGTTCGGGATTTCAAGAAAGTCATGCGACGACAATTGCCACAAACACAAGCCTCCAACAAATAAGTATCATGTTCAGTAAACCCATATGTCATATAAAATCGCCCTATCTTCTTCCCGAGATTACACAGAAATACTTAATGTATGGAAAAACTCTGCAAGAAATTCCCTTTACTTTTTAAGTGAAGAAGATGCACTTTACTATAAAGGGCTCATTCCTTCCTACTTTCCACAAGTAGAATTGTACATTGTTAAACGAGAAGAATGAAATAGCCACATTTATGAGACTAAGTAATGACGGAATCGAAATATTCCCCGTCATAAGGCCGAGAATTAGGACAACAAGTTGTAGAATAAGAATATCCATCGGATAGATACGAACACAACATAAAAGTCATTCGATTCTACCGCACCTATGTGTTCCAAGATAATCGGTCAGGGCAAAACCGACCTTTCGGAAAAGCTCTACCCTATATTACACCTAGTCATTAAATAGATACGATTATCGCTTATTTCATAAATACGAAATAAACGGCAAGAACAAGGCAGCCGAACGCCGCAATATGGTTCCAATGCAACGACTCTCCTTTAAAAACTATGACCGAAAATAAAGTGAATATGATTAACGTTATTACTTCTTGTATTACCTTTAATTGCATAAGACTAAACGGCCCTCCATTCTCTCTGAATCCCAAGCGATTAGCTGGCACTTGGCAACAATATTCGAACAATGCTATACCCCAACTAATCAATATCACACCATAAAGCGGCCAATTATTGATAACCTTCATTTCTTGCAATTTCAAATGCCCATACCAAGCCAGTGTCATAAACACATTAGAAACAATAAGTAATCCTATCGAATATAATCCTTGCATTGCGTCTTATTTTGGAGTGCAAAGTTACACGAAATAGCAGTAAATAGAATAAATTTCATAGGTCAAATTTATTAAAAGCTGTACAATAAAAAGTCCCCTTCAAAAATTATTCCCCCTCGATATATTATCTCTATATTCACATAATATAAAAAATAGGCTATATCTCGGTAAAATCAAAAATTTGATTTTGTCATCAATTATATTATCTTTGTAGAAATATATAGTAAAGCATTGTATGAATAGAACCCATATTGAAACTTTTTCATACCAGTTATCGCCTCAATACTATTTTAACAGACTGCTGAAAATTTGGTTACATAATAATTGGGGGTGGCTTCTATCTTTTTTCCTCCTTCTCGTGGGGCTATCCATTCAAAACCCTCTATTTATTTATGTAGGACTTATCATTTTATTTTTGGTATTTCCTATGATCATCTCTTACCTGTGGTTCGCTTATGCCCTACACCCCGATTGCCGTATGTCCATACTTTCAAAAACAGTCGAAATAAACAAAAACGACCTTTCTTGTACTTTCCACGATGGACGAACAGAATCCATAGCATGGAAACGAATTACCCATATACGTTATACCTCGACAGACATTATCTTCCACTTGTCAAACTATATTTTTTTCATTTTACCATACAATTCGTTCAAATCGAATGACGATTTAGAATACTTCTTAAAAAATTTTCTCGCTCTCAACATTCAGAATAAAAAATAATTGTATATTTGAGTACAATTTTTCAAACATGAAAATGTTCAGACAAATTCTAAAATATTCATTTGCAGTCCTAATTGTCTTCTCGACAATCTTCTCATCAAGTGCACTGACGCTTGACGAAGCACGAGAGTTGTACAAGGCCGGTAAATACAAAGAAGCCGCTCCTGTATTCAAGGCACAACTGAAACGCCGCCCCAATGATGGATCGTTGAACCATTGGTATGGAGTATGCCTTTTTCACGAGAAAAAATATAACGAAGCTGAAAAATATCTGAAAATAGGGGCTAAACGTAAAGTTCTCGAATCGCCTCACTATTTAGCAGACATGTATATGGCTCAATACCGCTTTAAAGATGCCATAAGCAGTTATGAAGAATATACAGCTGCATTGTCCAAAGCGAAAAAACAAATACCCGATTCTATCTGCAAAGCCATAGCTCGTGCACGTAGAGCGAAATTAATGTTGCAATATGTCGAACGGGTACAAATCATAGATAGTTTGATAGTTGATGCTGACTCGTTTTTCAAGTATTTCAAAATGTCCCCCGAATCTGGACGGATAGGAACGAATGAAACACTAGGCATAGATATTCCCGAAAACACGATCGGCTATATTCCTCAACGCGGAGACAATGTATTTTTCGGATATCCCCTTGAAGGTAAAGGATATGAATTATGTACAAAAAATAAGCTGATAGAAGGGAAATGGAGTGACATCATACCGTTACCCAATGGTGTCAATACAGAACAAGATGAAACCTATCCATTTTTTCTCAACGACGGAGTTACACTCTACTTTGCCTCAAATGGAGAAGGTTCGATCGGAGGATACGACATATTTATCACCCGTTTAAATCTCGAAAATAACACCTACTTGAAACCCGAAAACGTAGGTATGCCCTTCAATTCGATATACAACGATTACATGATGGCAATAGACGAGATGTTAAACATCGGTTGGTTTGTATCGGATAGAGAACAAATTCCCGGAAAAGTGACAATCTATCTATTTATCCCGAATGAGAGCAAACAAACATATAACATCGATGAAATCAAAACCGATATCAAATCGCTAGCTCTGATTCGATCTATTCGAGAGTCTTGGCCGGAAAATGCAGATTATACCGATTTATTGCAACAATTGGACAATATCAAGGAACCAAAAAAAGAGACTCGCCCCGATTTCATCTTTGCAATTTGTAACGGAATCCATTATACTAAACTTGACCAATTCGTCAGTCTTGAAGCTCGCAATCTATATGTAAAGTCCAAAGAATTACGTAAGAATATCATTCAAATAGAAACTAAGCTCTCGGAACTGCGATCTCAATATACTAAATCGAAAGGCACAACTTTAAAAAGACTATCGTCCGAAATTCAAAATTTGGAATCGCAACTGCTCACACTCTATCCTCAACCGGAAAATTACGAAAATCAGGCTCGAAAGATAGAACTCGATAATTTGCAAAAGAAATATAGATAGAACCTAAATCTAAGAAATATGTTTGATATATTAGCTGTTACACTACTAATAATATTAGCGCTAGTTCTGGCGGTACTGGAAATATTCTTTCTTCCCGGAATTACCATCGCAGGTATATGTTCGGTCTTATTTTATGGAGGTGGAATTTACTATGCCTATTCGGCCTTCGGAACAAATGGGGCTGTAATAACATTATTCATTGCAGCCGTTACTACTATTGCTGTCATTATAGGATTTATGCGATCCCGAAGTTTAGACAAAATGTCTCTGCATACCGAAATAAGCTCGGTAGTACCCTCCCCGATAACCCCTGATATTAAAGTCGGTGACATGGGAGTAACACTAAGTAGACTAAACCCTATGGGAAAAATCATCGTGGGAATCCACACCATCGAAGCCCGCGCAGATAATGAGCTGATTGATGAAGATACACCTGTAAAAATAATCCGCATAGAACCCACGGTAGTCATTGTTTGCAAAGAAACAGAAAATGAAAAAACAGGGAATAATATAAACACTTCTAAACAAAAATAAAATTATGGTAGGATTAAGCGTATTTCTTCTAATTGGCATTATTGCCATACTCGCTGTATTCTTTTACTTCGTACCTTTCCTTTTATGGATTTCGGCACGAGTATCGGGGGTAAGAATCTCTCTTATCCAATTATTCTTGATGAGAATCAGAAAAGTACCGCCACAAGTCATTGTTCGAGCTATGATTGAAGCCCACAAAGCCGGACTTAAAACAATCACGCGTGATGAATTAGAAGCTCACTATCTGGCCGGAGGTCATGTAGAACGCGTCGTACACGCACTCGTATCCGCTTCGAAAGCTAATATAGATTTAGGCTTCCAAATGGCTACCGCTATTGACTTAGCCGGACGCGATGTATTCGAAGCCGTGCAAATGTCTGTCAACCCGAAAGTTATCGATACACCGCCGGTTACAGCCGTGGCCAAAGACGGTATACAGTTAATAGCCAAAGCTCGTGTAACAGTACGGGCAAATATACGTCAACTGGTCGGCGGTGCAGGTGAAGATACCATATTGGCTCGTGTAGGAGAAGGTATCGTGTCGTCCATCGGCTGGTACGAGTCCCACAAACAAGTTCTTGAAAACCCGGATTCCATATCCAAACTAGTATTGAAAAAAGGGCTTGATTCGGGAACTGCATTTGAAATCCTCTCCATTGATATAGCCGATATCGACATCGGTAAAAACATTGGAGCCACCTTACAAATGGATCAGGCACAAGCCGATAAAAACATCGCACAAGCCAAAGCAGAAGAACGTCGGGCCATGGCTATCGCTCTCGAACAAGAAATGAAAGCCAAAGCACAAGAGGCAAGAGCAAAAGTAATCGAAGCCGAAGCCGAAGTTCCCAGAGCTATGGCGGAAGCCTTTCGTTCGGGAAATCTCGGAATCATGGATTATTATAAAATGAAAAATGTCGAGGCAGACACAGCCATGCGTGAATCGATAGCCAAGCCATCGAGTAAACCCGAGAAATAACGAAATCAAGTAATTAGAGAATGAATCGGACATTATAAAAATGTGTATACTCCAAGTAACAGAAAAAAAATACTTAGATATACGAAACTTTTTTAGTCCGACGATTGTTATATAAGTAACAAAGAAAAATAAATAATTATGATTTACGAATTGCCTCCATTACCTTATGGTATTAATGATTTAGCCCCTGTAATCAGTCAGGAAACGATAGAATACCATTACGGTAAACATGAACAAACTTATATCGATAACCTAAATAAACTTATCGAAGGAACACCCTTCGCAGACAAGCCTCTCGAAGAAATCATCAAAGAAGCCGACGGAGCTCTATTTAATAATGCCTCCCAAGTATGGAACCACATATTTTATTTCTTCACATTCTCCCCAAATGGAAAAAAAAGTCCACAAGGGAAGTTGGCAGAAGCTATAAATAAGAAGTGGGGAAATTTCGAAAACTTCCAAAAAGAATTTGAACAAGCAGGGACTACTCTATTTGGATCTGGTTGGGTCTGGTTATCCAAAGATAAAGACGGAAATCTGGTTATCAGTAAAGAAAATAATGCGGGCTCTCCTTTAACCAAAGGACTTACTCCTTTGTTAACGTTCGACGTATGGGAACACGCCTACTATATCGACTATCGCAACAGACGAGCAGAGCAATTGCACAACCTCTGGAAAATCGTCGATTGGTCGGTTGTTGAATCAAGATATCTATAATTCGCATAGTCGCGCGTGAGCGTAACTCTATCTAGCACTTTAAAATAAGCATAATGTGATGAATTCTAAAAAAGAGATGCTGCGTGAGCAGCGTCTCTTTTTGCATTTAAAAATTCAAAGATAAATTCATATAGACAAAAAAATCATAGTTTTTCTATACATTTAATAAAAAATTCATATATTTGCTTTTCAATTAGATGTAAAAACTTTATTTTTACTTTATAAATCACAAAAACCAAAGGAGTAAAATGGCTACAAAAAAATTTATCCTTGCAGAAAAAGACATACCACAAGCATGGTATAATGTCATTGCAGACATGCCCAACAAGCCAATGAGTCCATTAAATCCGGCAACCAAATCTCCCCTAGCCGTAGAAGACCTCTATCCGATTTTTGCAGAAGAACTCTGTAAACAAGAATTAAACACTTCCGACGCATGGATAGAAATCCCCGAAGAAGTACGCGATATGTACAAAATATGGCGTCCTACTCCTCTTGTCAGAGCTTTGGGGCTCGAAAAAGCATTGGATACTCCTGCACACATCTATTTCAAGAACGAAAGTGTAAGCCCTGTTGGTTCTCACAAATTAAATTCGGCCATACCACAAGCCTACTATTGTAAAAAACAAGGTATAACCAACATCACAACCGAAACCGGAGCAGGACAATGGGGGGCTGCACTCTCTTTAGCCGCAAAAGCATTCGGATTGGAACTTGCAGTCTACATGGTTAAAGTGAGCTTCCATCAAAAGCCCTATCGACGTTCTATTATGCAAACATTCGGCGCACAAGTTATTGCTTCACCCAGTATGTCGACCAAAGCAGGACGTAAAATATTAACCGATCACCCCAATTATCAAGGAAGTTTAGGTACGGCAATATCTGAAGCGATAGAATTGGCAATGAGTACCCCCAACTGTAAATATACTTTAGGTAGTGTACTCAATCACGTATCTTTACATCAAACAGTAATCGGGCTAGAAGCTGAAAAACAAATGGAAATGGCCGGCGAATACCCCGATATTGTCATCGCTTGCTTCGGAGGCGGGTCCAACTTCTCGGGAATTTCATTCCCATTTTTACGCCATAAATTAAAAGAGGGAAAAGACATTCGGTTAATCGCAGCCGAACCTGCGTCCTGTCCCAAATTGACCAAAGGAATTTTTCAATACGATTTTGGAGATGAAGCGGGCTATACACCTCTACTGCCCATGTACACTTTGGGACATAACTTCTCCCCGGCCAATATACATGCAGGTGGGCTACGTTACCACGGAGCAGGAACGATCGTCAGCCAACTGAAAAAAGATGGCCTCTTGGAAGCCGTGGACATAGAACAACTCGATACATTCAAAGCAGCTACATTATTCGCTCAATGCGAAGGAATTATCCCTGCCCCGGAATCTTCTCATGCAATAGCCGCCACTATACAAGAAGCATTAAGAGCAAAAGAAGAGGGAAAAGGAAAATGCATCCTCTTCAATCTATCCGGCCACGGGCTCATCGATATGGCTGCCTATGACCAATATTTAGCAGGAGACCTTCTGAACTACAATTTACCAGAAGAAGAAATAGCTAAAAACATCAAGGAGTTAGAAAAAATAATTTAGTCATTCATATTCAAAACAATAACAATCTTATTCGAGACACTGAAAAAATTTCATACCGAAAGTTTGTTCAATAAAAACAAATCGGTTATATTTGCATCGCTTTTCAAAAAGCGAACGGCGGTTTAGTGTAGTGGCCTAGCACGCAACCCTCTCACGGTTGAGACTCGGGTTCGATTCCCGGAATCGCTACAACAAGGAATAAAACCTCAAAAGATTATGTATTAAGCTTTTGAGGTTTTTCTTCCCTAAAACAGGGCTAATACGGATCAAAAGCCCCCTCGTGTTTAGCGAATCACCCCAGATTCGTTAAATAAAAAAATGCTTAAAAATACGGTTCCCGCGCGGATTGATTTTAACATTGACAATCTGCCACAAAAATCCACAATCGACGAAATAATAAGTTTTACATACCCAAGGCTTCGTGAAAATGCCCCTGCCTGGTATGTTGAGTTTTACGCTTTCGACCCAGTTAGAGGGAAAATGAGAAGGAAGCGAATAAAGATAAACCGATTGGCGACAAAGAAACAGAGGCGGGAGTATGCTGCAGGTCTGATTATCCGGCTTTACCAACAACTTATCCGGGGGTGGAATCCCTGGGTCGAGAAAGAATTTGAGGTTGCGATATCGTTTGATGATGCCATCAAACGATATGTGGAGAATAACAAGAAGATGTACTCCGATGGGATTTTCAGAAAAGAGACATACATCAGCCACGAATCAAAGATTAAAAAGTTGGTTGCCTATAATCAACAGAGAACCTCACCCATCATCTACCTCTACCAGCTGGACAAACGATTTTGCAACGATTTCCTCGATTACATACATTTGGAACTGAAACTGTCCCCTCAGTATAGGAATAATTGTCTCACTTTTCTCAAAGCTTTTTGCTCCTTTTGCGTAGAAAAAGGACTTATGAACGAGAATCCGGCCTCCGGCATAAAACCTTTCAGTCGAAAATTATTCCAGAAAAGAAGGAAAATTATTCCGCCCTCTGTGATTCGACAGATAAGCGAATATTTGATGTCGAACGACAAACACTTTCTTTTATCGTGTTATCTCTTATACTACTGCTATATTCGTCCCATCGAACAGCCCCGGCTGAGGCTTCGATATTTCAACGTTAAGAATTGTACCTTGACAATCCCGTCCGAAGACAGCAAAAACAGAACGACACAAACTATAACTATCCCGAAAAAGGTAATGATGTTCATGCTCGACTTGGGGGTATTCGACTACCCTCCTCACTATTTCCTATTCTCAAACAACATCATGCCCGGCAACGTGCAAGTAGACCGACGGCTCATAACTATTCGCTGGACCCGCCTGAAAAAAGAGTTGAAACTCGACAAAGATTACACATTCTACTCGCTAAAAGATACTGGAATCACCGAGATGCTGGACAAAAAACTGAGCAACATCTCGGTGAGAGACCAGGCAAGACACAGCTCACTGGCCGTTACCGATGTATATACCCGCCACCGGGACAATGCCGATAAAGCCATTCTCGAACTCGACGGGACTCTTTAATCGGTTCGATAGAACGTCCCCTTCAAGAGCTGCGACATACCATATTCCGTGAATGTGGCCGTGATTTTTTCACAGATATACGGCTTACCTTGAATAAAGAACAAAGCCCTCACAGGCGGAATTTTGTTCGCCAAAAACTGGAAATTGTATTTTTTGCAGCTGTCGATCGGAGAGTTGAAATAGGAAAGGTCGCTAGGATCCCTATTTAGACGCATGCTATACCCAGTCTCAACATAAGTCCAGTCTTCATTCGTAGATATTTTGTCGATAATTGGACGCGGCTGCAGCCCTTTGAAATAATTCGTACCGTCCCAGAATGCGACAAAAAGTTGAGAGAAGTATGCCCCACTTTTTTCACTCTCCCCAGATTCGAGTAGACTTATCGGTAAATACTCAGAATTGCCATCTGTTTCTCCATCATTGAAGTCGAGCTCTAAAAACAGACATTGCCCTTTACTGGTTTCTGTGTCATCTATCCAGGCGGGGACAATCCCTATCTCTATGCTATCGCTTTCCTCATTTGTACCGATGCGTTCTCCAAACTGGTTTATCGGTTGAAGAATGTTCACATACTGGTCATAATAGGTCTCAGACACTGGATCATAATAGCTCTGAGGTATAATCTTTACCGGTCTAAATACGAAATAGGTATTCAAAGATTCGACATATAAGATTTTTCCCAAATTTGAATCAGGATACTCAACCCCGACAACGGTCTCCTTCAAGTTTTCATTGGCCTCGATTAAATCATTCAGAGTCTCATATCGGACAATCATCTTCTCATGATTTTCCACCAACCAGTTACACGAGTAGAATTTCCACATTTCATGGTCGCAATCGGAATATCTCAAAGTAGATACTCCTCTGTATGAAGATTCCCCCTCGGAGCTAACATCTACCGTAAAATCGTCGGCAACATGGTTAAGGGTTATACTGGTATTGAAATCCGAGTCATTAGCGATGAAATGGAATGTCACTGTCTTGCCCCTATGGTCAACGTCAATAAATGCCGACAGAAAGTTCTCCAAATGTTCAAAAAACTCTGTCACAGTCCAGTGAGGAAGGGCTTTTGCTATTTGGGGCATATCCCAGGCATACGGGAGCGAATTGCAGACAATGAGATGACGATATGTCGACCTCTCCCATTCCCCGAAATCATAACTATAACCTAATACCTCGCAAATTTGTTTTGCGATGAATAGCAAATATGGCTGAAACGATACCCCCTTGGTGTCCGGATGCCATTTATAAGTGCCATTTTCATATACGACCTCATTTTGTATATTCCCCGAATAGTTGTTGACCCAGGGCAAAGATATATAGTTTTTCATGCGGTCGATGCTCCTCCAAAGCCATTCTGGAGGTGTATTACTCATATTCACATACTCATAATCGCCCAAGTCGAGTTCGTTGATGTATATTTCGTCGAAATCACCGATGAAGTTTTGGGCGCTCATTCCATCGAGGAATTGCCCTTTGATTTCGGATTGCGACACCTCGACAATAGCGAGAACCCCCATTTTATAGAAATTGGTATCCCGTAGTTCACAGGCGAAGTTCACTTTTTCGATATCGACATCTTTCCGATATAAAAGCCCGAATATCGCCCGATTCCGAGGACAATCGACTATGGGGAAGGTGATAGACAAGGTGTACTCGTCGGAACCAGAGAAAAGCCTGTTTTCAGCGATAAACTCGAAGGAGGTTCCTTTCTTCAAGAAAGCCTCTTTACCCTCTACGAATATTTTCATTTCCTGCGTGATTTAGGGGTTTTGTTTCTGATCAAACGATCGTATTCGTCCTGAGCCTTCTTGATGCCCCGGTCGCCGGTAACCGTGTTGACCGTGACGAAGGGCTCGTCCAGGCGGTCACCCAATTTTTTGAGAACCGCAAAATATGTGGCGAGCAATACGCCTGTGTCCGGGGAGTTTCCTCCTCCATCAGGCGAAGGGGCTGGTAAGCTAATCGGCGCGGGGAGAGCAGACACTCGACGGATAGAGCCGATCGTATTGGTTCTCTGCGCATATTCGAGGGCATCGATGATAGGACGCGTTACCGGCGAAGTCACCAGTTTCTGACTGGCGACCCACTCGCCGGCATGGACGATACCGGCCGGCTCGTCCCCCGGGCCGGGGCGGGTGAATCCGCCGGCGGCATACCCCTGCGCTTCGGAGGCCTGCTGCTGTTTCTTTATAGCCGCGATCTGCACGGCGCCGGCAGCTACGGCCATAGCCGCCGCAATAGGAGCCATGATATATCCGACGATGGGTATCGCCGCAGCCGAGCCATAAGCGGCCAAAGCGTTCTGAGCAGTCTGCGCCACGGCTTGGATCACCTGCATGGCGAACATCTTGCGGTTCGCTTCGTTCTTTGCCCGGGCTATCTCATTCTCTTTATCCTGCTCGAGCTTCTTGACTTTGTAGGTATTTCCTTCGGCCAGCGAAATCTCTTTGTCGTAGCGTTTCTCGATGGCGGCGGTCTCCATCTCCATATTCGACTGGACTATCGAGGATATTTGCGAGAAGATAGCCGACATTCCCGACATGATCATACCGAAAGAGTCGGTCACGGCTTTCCCGCCGTCGCTTTGCAACCACTCGGCCAGCTCGGCGTTGGCTTTCTCCATGGCATTGAAACTCTCCTCCGTAGTCTCTTCGAAATACTGCTTTTTCAATGCCTTTTCGGCGATGGCAGAGGCTTCGATGATTTTCTGCCTTTTAGCCTCGTCGTTTCCGGCCGCGTCGAGCATCTTCTTCGTCAGGGCATTCAGAGAATCGATTTGCAGCCGATACTGCTGCTCCCTCTCTTCGGCCGACATAAGGGATATCCCTTTGAAATACTCCTCATAAAGAGTCTTCTGCCTGTCTTGCGTCTCCTTGAACTTGGCCAGCTTGTCGGCTTGCAGTTTGTCGGTAATCTGTTTTTCAATCTCGGCGCGCTCCTGGCTACCCTCGGCATACAACTCTTTGAGCCGGTTGAGATATGCTATCTCCGACTCGAATTTCATTCGCTGGTAAGTCTTTTCCGAAATTCGGCCTCGCATATAACTGTCGGTATCGGCAGCATCGCGTTCCCGGCGTTCGGCTTCTATCTCCTCTCTTGCGGCATCGAATTGCTCTTTATTCCGCTGTGTCACCTCCTTTTCAGTGAGTTTGTCGAGCTCGCCGACGATATCGGCTATCTCCTTTTCCGTGGCCTCTGCGTTCTGCAACTTTTTGAGAAGATACTGTTTATCGAGCTCTGCTTTTTTCTCGATATATTCGTTGTAATCCATCAATCCGGTAGCATAGCCGGCGAGAGCCTTCGACTTCTCGATCGACAGCCAGTCGTCTTCTGCTTGAAACTTATTTCTTTCCCCGCTTTTCCCCGCACTACCGGAAACAGAGACAGAGCTCATATTTCCACCGTCTCCCTGCCCGGCGAATACACCGGTCAAAGATATACCATACTCCTCGGCCAGTTTCTTATTGGCCGCTTGCAGCTTAGTCAGCTTGTCGTTCGCTTCGGCATACGCTTTCCACGCTGCTTCCGCCGCCTTCCGTTCATCGTCGGTTCCGGGAGCCGATTTCCTTACCATGACATTCGACAAAAGCGCCGACTGATCTTGCGCATAACCGCCGCCCATGGCCGACGGGCTTATGTTGTATCTATCGATATATTCCTGCCTCCGCTTCTTCGCCCGGTCATAGGCTATGTCCGTATCGACAGCGTTTTTCTCCAACTCCGGCATGGATAGTTCTATCTCGACGATTTGCTCGGCATTCCTCTTTATCAAATCGGCCGCGGCCTTCGCCTTCGCATTTTTCAGAATCGAATCGGTCAATTCATCGTATTTGGCTTTGGCGTCTCCCAACATGATTTGTTCGGTCGACATTTTGGAAAAATAATCGGGATAGAGCGATTGCAACCGGCGGGCTGCCTCGATTCGTTCTTCCTTCGATCGGGCTTCGTCGACGGCTGCCCGATACAATGCACGCAAACGTGCGAGTTCCTCCTTCGATGTCGAGGCGGCAGCTTCCGAGACATCGGTGATGCTTTTCTCGTATTCCCGCTCGGCTTTGGCTGCCTCGGCCGCCGCCTCACGAGCAGATTTCATCTTTTCCCGATAGGAAAGCAAGGCTGCGACTCCGGCCGACAAGGCTCCTACCAATATCCCGACAGGCGACATTTTGGTCGTGCGATTGAAGGCCTTCATCACGACATCGGCTTTGCGGACCTGACCCTCTAATCTAAAATAGGCGTATCTGAGCAATAGAACGATACCTCTCCCTGTCGCCGCAATCGAATTTCCGGCCTTCTGCGTCGCATTCCAAAGATTTTGAGCGACGGTACTCGCCTTCACGGCGACCGTATATCCGGCTATACCGGCCGCCACAGAGACGATCAAAGCTCTATTCTCTTTCATAACGGAGATAACCTCCTTAAATACCAGGAGCAAGGCCGACGCACCGGTAATCGCATGGCGCATGACAGGAAGCAGATCTTTCCCGAGCTCGACCGATAACTCGTTGAACGACTTTTTGGCCTTGTCGAGCTGCGCCTGCACCGTATTATTTTGGACATTGAATTCTGTAATGGCCGATGTGCCTTCATCAAATGCTTCCTGAGCCAGCTTTTGCTCTCTCCGAACCGATTCGATATTCCCGGCCAGCACCGACAACACGCTGGCCGCCCGTGATCCGTCGAGCTTCATCTCGTCGAACATCGGAGCCAGCGCCTGCATGCCTCCGGCCTTACCGAGGGTGTCGAGCAGTTGCAGCAAAGCCTCGTTCGCATCCTCCCTCACCAGCCGGGCGAACTCTTTCACGTCGATGCCTGCTATGCGGGCCAGTTTCCCCGGATCTTGATACATTTTCATGATAATGCCCTGCAAAGCGGTGGCCGACATCTCTACTTGCTGGGCGTTCTGGTCGAGCACCGAAGCGTAACCCATGATTTTAGGGATACTCATATCGGCCTGTTTACCCACACCGGCCATACGGTTCTCGAAATCTACCAAATAAGAAGCCGAAGCGGTGGAGTTTTGGGAGACTTCGTTGATGGCAGCGCCCACGGCCAGCATGGCTTTTCCCAAGCCCATTCTCTCGGCATCGCCGTAAATCGACGAAAGTTTTCCGATATCCCGGGTCGCCCCCTCTCCCAATTCGTCGAGGGCGACGTTGATCACATCGGCCGCCTCGACATATTCGATAACCGCCTGCTGCGAGGCGATTCCCAGTTTCCCGGCCTCTTGGGCAAGCTTGTTGAGCTGCTCGCGAGACGAGCGTGTATCCATCGTCTTGAACGATTCGTTCAGTCGCTCGACCTCTTCCGTCGTCATGCCGGTGAATTTGCGCACATTCGCCATTTCGCCTTCCATGTCCGCATAACTCTGTACAGCCCGCCTGCCGGTAATGGTCAAGCCGGATATCGCGGCCATGGACATCGTAAGGGCGCTTCCCCAGTCGTACATTTTTTGGGCGAACCGGGACCACAACGACTCATGTTCTTTCATCGAACCCTTTACGGAGTTCAATTCCCTTTGCACCGCTTTGATTTTTTCTATCTGGGCATTCCATGCGGCCGATCCCCGCTCGATATTGTCGAGCTGCTTCCGGAGGGTAGATAGCGTTTTAGAGAGCTCTCTCGGGGTAGCCCTGTCGAGACGGCGCATGACGCTCTCGGCTTGCTGAGCCGACGACGACATCTCCCTAATCTCCTTATTCGTCTTTTTCAGCTCCTTTTGGAGCTTGTTCATCTCGATTTTGTCTCCGGTGTTCCGGGCACGGGCCAAAGCGTTTTCCAGATCCTCGGCTCTCTGCCGAAGAGCCTTCAAGCGATCCTCCGCGTTCTTGCCGTTCACCTCCAAGGTGATGGAGGCCGATGTTTCGTAATTGCTCATATCCGATTAATTTTTCACGAATATGGCCACTCCCGGCGAGAGGGAAAAAGACACAAAAAGAGCCTCGGGAAGATTTCCCGAGGCTCCGACGAAAATTCTATTTCTACAATAACGTATTACGAACGACGAGCTTTCCTTTTGAAAAAGCGAACGAGGCGACTGCAAAGAGCGGCTATCGCCGTGACCGAAAAAGCAGCTACCACGATCCAATATATGTACGACAATACAACGCTAGCCGCCGTGAATGCTCCAAGAGCTATAATTATCACGAACAAGAGCACAAATCCTAAGGCCTCGATTATAAACATATTTCCTCCTTTTCTTCGAAGATACGAAAAACTCCCGGCATTCGCAAGC
>OGKG01000253.1_pt1 | contig 67184 bp, 93 predicted proteins | sample 1572201 | NCBI WGS metagenome assembly OGKG01 (sample SAMEA2582146, study PRJEB24529) | metagenome | biome: Human gut stool | place: China | collected 2011 | reverse complement strand
AATGAAACGCAACGAGATAGAACGAGAGTTATCTTTAAAGGTAATCGGATGAAAAAGATATATTTAATGTGCAGTTTTGAGGGAGCAATCCTTTGATAATATTGTTATTAAACCTGTGGTTATTCCATAGGTTTTTTTTATTTGTCTGATTCAGATAAGCTGTTATATATTGAAATTTATAGTCCGAAAGGTGATAGTGATTTAAAAAGTGAAATATTTCACATTATACAATATAAAATATTGATAAAACGCTTGCGTATATTCTATAAAAAGAGTAAAATTATAAATAAGATAATAAATGTGAATATTTAAATAAAGTGGCAGGTGATTTATATGAGAATGTATGATTTGATTTTAAAGAAGAGAGAGGGTGGATGTCTTACTGAATCTGAGATTAATTACATTGTTAAAGGATATACACAGGGGAGTATTCCGGATTACCAAATGTCAGCATTTCTTATGGCCGTTTATTTTAAAGGCCTTTCAGATGAAGAAACTTTTGCATTGACTAAGGCAATGACAGATAGCGGTGAGAAACTGGATTTATCCTGTATACCGGGAGTTAAAGCTGATAAACACAGTACCGGTGGTGTGGGAGATAAAACTACACTTGTGTTGGCACCAATGATAGCATCACTTGGCATTAATATGGCGAAGATGAGCGGAAGAGGATTGGGCAACACAGGCGGTACAATTGATAAACTGGAATCTTTTCCGGGCTTTAATACATCATTGACTAATGAACAATTTATAGAAAATATAAAACATATCGGTATTTCAGTCAATGGACCGACGCTAAGTCTTGCTCCTGCTGATAAGAAAATTTATGCATTGAGGGACGTTACGGCAACTGTAGAAAATGTTTCACTTATTGCAAGCAGTATTATGAGTAAAAAACTTGCAGCTGGTGCAGATATAATTGTACTTGATGTTAAGTCTGGAAGTGGAGCTTTCATGAAAAACGAACATGATGCATTACAACTTGCACATGAGATGGTAAAGATAGGAAAAGCATCAAATAAGCAAACGATTGCGGTTATATCTGATATGAATCAGCCATTAGGATATAATATTGGAAATGCGTTGGAGGTTGTTGAAGCTATTGAAACATTAAAGGGAAAAGGACCAGCTGATTTGCATAATCTTTGCATTGCACTTGGAACACAGATTTTAGAGGCAGCCGGAAAAGCATCGGATGCCGCACAGGCCAAAGATATGCTTGAATCATCACTGACGAATGGCACTGCATATTCAAAATTTAAGGAATTTATCAAGACTCAGGGTGGAGATATAAGTAATATTGACAACCCGATGAAACTTGTAAATGCACGTTATATTGAGCCTGTAATATCAAATTCTGAGGGGTATGTTGAATCAATCGAATGTGAACAGATAGGAAGAGCATCTATGATTCTTGGTGCAGGAAGAAAGGATAAAGACAGTCCTGTTGATTTATCTGCAGGAATAGTTCTTCATAAAAAAACAGGTGATTTTGTCAATAAAAATGAAGAAATTGCAACTATATATTTTAATAAAAAAGAAGTAAAAAATGATGTTATTAATATTATTTTGAATTCATATAAAATAGTGGATAAAAAGTGTGAAAAACCTGAACTTATTAAGCAGATTATTAAGTAGAATTAGTCTTAATTATACGCTTAATTATGTTGAAATAGTTGTAAAAACTTGTTATAATAAATTAATGAAATGAACGTGAATCGGAGGATTTTAGATATGGAAACTAACATATTAATGGAAAGCGGAACAAATGAATTAGAAGTTTTGGAATTTACAGTTGGCAATAATCATTACGGTATTAATGTAGCGAAGATAAAGGAGATAGTTCCATTTCATGTCGTAACACCTGTACCTAATTCACATCCTAATGTTGAAGGTATTTTTATGCCAAGAGATATGATGATTACAGTTGTAGACCTTGCTAAAGTTATTAATGCAAAGCCTTCGCCAGATATAAAAAAAGATATGTTTATTATAACTAATTTCAATCAGTTGAATGTAGCATTTCACGTTCATACAGTTATTGGTATTCACAGAGTATCATGGGCAGACATAATTACACCGGATAGTACAGTAAGTTCTCAGGACAGTGGTATTGCGACAGGTGTAGTTAAGATTGATAATCAGCTTATTATTATATTGGATTTTGAGAAGATAGTATCAGATATTAGTCCGGAAACTGGTCTTAAAGTATCAGATATAGAAGAATATGAAGGAAGAGAGAGAAGTCAGGCTCATGTTATTTCAGTTGAAGATTCTCCACTTCTTGGTGCAATGATAGGCAATTCTCTTAAAAAGTCTGGTTATGTTAATCTTACAAGATTTGCTAATGGACAAGAAGCATGGGATTACCTTCAGGAAGTTAAGTCAGGTGCAGTACCTAACGATATTGCATGTATAATAACAGATATTGAGATGCCTCAGATGGATGGACATCATCTTACAAAATTAATAAAAACAGATGAGCAGTTAAAGAATATTCCTGTTATTATATTCTCATCTCTTATCAATGAACAGATGAGAGCAAAAGGTGAATTGCTTGGTGCAAATGCACAGTTATCAAAACCTGAAATAGGACAGCTTGTTGGTGAGATTGATAAGCTGATTAATGCTCAGAAATAATAAAAGATATTAGTATTTTATATGCTGTCACATTACTGGTGGCAGCATATTGTATATAAAAAATTGGAGATATAAGTTTGAAAGATTTTAATATAGAAGATTTTATTAATGATTATAATGAAGCACAGATGGTTGTAATAGGAATTGGTTCGCAGCTTACAAGTGATAAGTATGGTGAAATATCTGCAATGAATGAGATAATAACTTTTTTTAATAATTATTTAGATAAAAAGAATTATTTTATTATTACAACAAATAAAGAAAATATTTTTGAAAATACAGAAGTTAATCCTAAAAGAGTATGTGCTCCATTTGCTGACAATGAAGAAAACGGACAGAAACAGTGGGATTTATATAATAAATGGCTGTCGGCAACATTAAATAAGCAACTGCTTATAATTGAACTCGGTGAGGATTTTAATCATCCGAATGTTTTCAGATGGCCATTTGAGAAAATTGTTTTTATTAATCAAAAAAGTAAAATGTATAGAATTAATGATGAATTTTACCAGCTTCCTGAAAATATAGGGGAGAGGGCATGTGGCATTAATAAGAATGCAAAGGATTTTGTTGAAGAATTACGAGATATGCTTTTAAAGTAATTTATTGTTAAATTGATTATTGTATGATACAATTTTAATGTTTAAAATGGCAGTATTTATAGAATGAGGAGAAAATAAATGAGCTTAGATGAAAAACCGGATTTTTCTGAACCAGAACTTTCAGAAGATGATATGAAAAGGCTTTCACAGATGGGGCTTGATAATATTATAGAGCAGGTCACAACAGATACATCATCAGTTGATGATTTGTTTGATGACACGAAGGAAGAAAAAGACAACATTAATAATCAGAATAATAAAGAGAAAGCTGACGAAAAAAAAGCTGATGTCAATATGGCTGTTGATACTGTTGATAATGATGAGACGGCGGCTGACTCAGCAAAAGCATCAAAAAAAGGCAAGAAAAAACAGAAAAAAGAAAAGACAAAGAAAAATAATATTTTTTCTGTTATAAAAAGCGTTTTCTTTGAGAATCTTGATGAAGAAGATGAAGATTTAGATATTGAAAAAAAAGAAAAGTCGTCTAAACAAAAAGTTGTAAAGACAAATAAAACTAAAAAATCTGTTGATGATGTAAGAAAAGATGATGATATCAGACAGTCAGCACCAGAGCCACAGGCAGAGTTACAGCCACATGCAGAACCACAGCCGGAAAATGAAAGTATCATTGATGAAAACAGGGCAGACATTGCTGATAATATCAATCAAGATGATGAAAATTCTGTAAATAATGATATTTATGATGATACATCGGAAGATAAGACAGAAAAAAATGATTTGCCGGAAGAACCAGACAGAAGCAAAGATGAGAATGTACAGCTTATCAAGGAAATGTATGGTGACAAAGATAATCTTGACGAAAATATTGCACCTAAAAAGGGGCTTATAGCTAAGCTTAAATATCGTATTGCCCAGTTGAAGAAGAAAAATGCTGAAGAGGATAAACTGGAAGAAGAAGCTGAACTTGCAGATATAGAAGAACAGAAGAAGAAAAAAGAAGAAAAACAGGCGGCAGCAGCAGTTAAAAAAGAAAATGCCAAGAAAGAGAAAGAAGTTAAGGCTGCTGAGAAAAAGAAGGCTAAGGATGCAAAAGCAGCTAAGAAAGCTGCAAAACCTAAGAAAGAGAAAAAGCCAAAGCCGGAACCAAAGCCTGGAGATATATTAAAAATAAAACCTAAGAGCATAATGTTATTTATTACACTTGTTGCAAGTGTGATTGTTCTTATTTCACTTCTTAATACAACAGTAAGCTATACAACAGCAATTTCAAAGGCAAAAACAAATCTTGAAAATGGTGATTATTCAAAAGTTTATGAATCATTATCAGGAATGAAATTAAATAAGAGTGATGAGACATTGTACAGACAGGCAACACTTATAACATATGTTACACGACAGTATGAATCATATCAGAATTATATGGAAATGGATATGAAAACGGAGGCAATCAATGCACTTGTAAAAGGACTTGCCAGATATGATACATATTATAATGAAGCGAACAGTCTTGGTGTCGGAAACCAGATGAAAGAAGCACGAGCACAGATTATACAGGCTTTTAATGATACATTTAAAATATCTGAATCAGAAGCAGTATCATTAGTTTCTATGTCTGATAATAATTTTACGCAGTACTATAGAAAAATTGAAGCATACGGAAAGGCAAGATAATAAATGATAGCTATAATCGATTATGATGCCTATCATTATTCTGTAATCACTGTAAAATAAGGCTTTATAGATGTTACGTTTACAATAAAATTATATTTTACTAATTATTTACTAAATACAATGTCTTGAATGAATGCGAGAGTACCAAATGGCGAAGAAACCAGGAGGTACTCTTTTACATTATCTTTAATTTTTATGTATAATAAACCTTGTCAGTGAGGTGAAAAAATATGAATTACATATGCGAATCTTGCGGTAGTGATTTGAAATATTATGATAAAGTTTCAAGAATGGTACGGACGAAAAATCGTAAAGTGTCTATCATTACTGTAAAAAGATTCAAATGTCCAGTTTGTAATTGTATACATAGAAATCTTCCCAATAATATTTTTCCTTATAAACAATACGACGCGAGAATAATAACAGGAGTTATAGAAGGTAAAATAACAAGTGATATGATAGACTATGAGGATTATCCTTGCGAGATGACTATGACTAGATGGCGAACGCTTAATTTACAATCTCTCTTATGAGAAAACCTTGAATAAAAATGTAGTTATATGAAAGGAGATTTATATCATGGAGAGAAAAGGAAACAACATAGCAGAAGATACATTCTTACACTGGATGGATGTAGAACGATATATGGCAGAATTCAAAGAAGGAAATTTTAATAATTATGAAGAATGTCAAACAGTTTTACGATATCTTGCTTTAAGAGAGATGAATTTAGTTATAGAGAAAAACAATAACTCTCAAATAACATCTATCGAAATACCAGCATTTTTAGTAAAGCGTTAAAATGAAGGGCGGTCTGTGAAAACATAGACTGTCTTTTTTTTTGGGCATTAGTTTCCACCGAGGTTGTTTTTACTATTATGCATTTCTAACCTAGAATAGAATCACCGGCGGTAATAAACACAAAGGAGATTTATATGGGAACAACATTAAGAGCTGAATTATCAGAAAAGAATCCATATTGGATAGAGAAACATAGATACTACGAGTTAAAACATTTTTGCCTGCAATATCCTATATGGAAGAAAGCATATGCCGCATTAGACGGCACAAATACAAAAACTATGAATTTGGCGATGAGGGTTATAACCAATAATATTGATGATCCGACATCAAGGTATGCAATAGCCAGAGCATATTATGCAGACCGTATGAACATGCTCGAAAGAGTTGCTAATTTCACAAATCCAGAATTAGCAAAGTATCTACTAAAGGGAATTACAGAAGGCTGGTCTTATGATATTTTGAAAGCTAGATTAAATATTCCGTGTTGCAAAGATATTTACTATGATTTGTACAGACGATTTTTCTGGTTGCTGGATAAAGAGCGAGGATAGTTCGCAATAAATACATTGTCCTTTATGAAGAAAATAAAATCATAACGGAGGTATTAAAAATGGATATTGTAAAGAAAGTAGCAAAGATGAGATTGAATTTTCATGCAAGTATGCTAGATGTATATAATGTTGCTAATCAGTTAGGAATATTAAAAGACGATAAAGCTGAAGAAATAATGAAAAAACATACAATGAAATGCTTTGATGCAATGGAACATATGGGATTAGATCCGTTTGGAAAGCATTCTAAAGATTGAGCCAGCAATGGCTCTTTCTTTTTATTCTAGGTTAAATCCAGTACGTAGGTTACTGGAAATCATACTATATTGATATTTGAAAAATTGCCCGGTGGGAAAATTCCGGAAAATGTTTTCAGAAAGGAGGAGCATATGCCATTAATTTGGTTACTGGTAGGTATTCTTATAGGATTGCTTGCATCAAGATTTATATTTAAGGATAAGCCAATAGGTTCGCTTAGGGTTGACCAATCTGACCCAGATAGCGAGCCTTATTTATTTCTTGAATTAGATCCAGGCGGTATGAATGATATCTATAAGAAGCAGTCCGTACGTTTACGTGTGAAAATTAAAAATTACATTTCGCACAAATAACACTTTCTATTATGAAAGAAATTATTAAAAGGAGGTTTCACAAAATGAGCGAACCAAATATTAAAGATTTATTGAATGAGGAAATTGCAATGGAGATTCAGAACTTATCTGAATTCAAAGCAGGTTCTGATGAGAAATCAAGTGCTATTGATGATTTGGCAAAGCTGTACAAGCTGAGAATCGAGGAGAACAAGAGTGAATGGGATGCGGATGAGAAGTATGATCGTCGTGTGATGGAAGGAGAAGCCAACACTAAAGACGATGAACTGAAACAGAAGCAGCTTGAAGAGCAGGTTAAGGAGCGATATTTCAGAGTAGGTGTAGCAGCGGCAGAATTAATGGTGCCATTGATATTCTATGGAATTTGGATGAGGAAAGGATTTAAGTTTGAAGAAACAGGAACATATACCTCAAAGACATTTACAGGTTTGATCAATCGTTTTAGACCAACAAAGAAATAATGATTTTATGGCAAGGGGACGTGTATAACGCATGTCCTCTTATTTTTTACTACGCAACTACAGCATTTCCTCTTATGAGAAAATAGAAAAGGAGGCAAAATTAGATGAATAAAATCTATGTGGAGGTACCAATTACTACAAATCAGACTACATTAAGTATTCCTTGTGGTGATGATGAAAGCTTATGGCATTTTACCGTCATATTCAATGAGAACGAATATTTGCATAAGAGATTGGTTACCGTTATGGACAACTTTGATGATGGAGAGAATCCAGCGGTTCAAAGTATGTTAGTAACGAATGAAAACAATCGTACGGCAACATTTGAGTACCATATGGATAAGGACGTAAAGGTTGATGTCAAGCTGTCAGTTTATTATTGCAAGGAATGCAGAATAATTACTGCTGAGTGGTAATAGTGCCTATAGGAGATGTGGAACTCTATACGCATCTCCTTTTCTTTTTTACGTGAAAAATACATTGCTCTTTATGAGAGAATAAAGCTTTATCTCTTGAACAGATTAACGCCAGTTTGTATACTAGATATACGAGTATGCGAGCAGGTCAATTTTGAAAGGAGATATTTAGCATGAGTATTTTTAATGAAAAACAGAGAAAGGCAATGACAGACGGAGAATATATCTGCTCTGAGTGCGGAGGATTAATGGAATTTGAAGACGAATGGGAAGACACATTAGTGTGTCCTCATTGTGGTCACAGCATTGATTTAGAGGAATATGGCTGTGAAGGAGATGAAAAGTACGAGAATTTATATCTGACCAGAGAGGAAGTTCTGGGTATTGCCGCGGATGAGTCCGAAGAAAATTAAAAACGCAATAAGCTAGAGGAGAGGGTCTTAGAGAAATCTAAGGCTCTTTTCTTTTTACGGAGAATAGAGATGAGATACCATTATAAAAAACCAGATATTTATCTTTCTATGTATGGAAAATTATATATATGCAATCATCCGGTGTATGACAGATGTACATTATTTACAATTGGTGATAAAGGTTTGGCAGTTATTCAGCAAAGATTCAATCCGGATACAAAGACTACATACTGGACAGAGGTTGATTCCTGGTTGACAGATTCTTTATATTTGCATCCTAAGTTCAAAAAATTTTTTGATGAACGAGCAGGAGAGTGTACAGATGGATTGTATCCAACAGTAAGCATTAGACAAATTATGTGGGCGTTGAAAATGAAACCAATACAGAGGCAAAGATGGGAAACATGCTTTGACAGAAGAGATGTTTAAGCGAAAATTGCATGGCGTATTATGAAAGGAGTGATTTCTTATGAGTAATATTAAAGAATGGTTTTTGAAACATGCCGATGAGATTCCGGATGAGGAATTATTAAGACAGGGGTACAGCCAATCTGATATTGACTTTTTGAAAAACAGAGAGGAAGAGGAGTCCTAACAAGGGCTCTTTCTTTTTCGCTAAAATCACAGTTCCTTTTATGAGAAAAATCAACATTCTTGAAAGGAGTAAAAGGAGCATGGATGAGATGAAAATAGTATCAAAATTCACGAGAGGGATTATTTCAAAAGCATTGAAAATGGTGATACGGAAGAAAACAGGATACAATATAGATATTCAGTTGAATGAAGTCACCACGACGATTGCCGATGGAAAAACACACCTGCACGTGGATGTAGATGCTGAAATCGGAAAGGATGAGCTTGTAAATATACTTAAGAGTATTGGTTTGAATTAGTACGAGAGGGTCGCTTACAGCGGCTCTTTCTTTTGCTTCGCAAAATTTACAAAGCATATTATGAGAGGAATGGTAGCTCAGTTGGTAGAGCACTGGTCAATATACTGTACCAGGGGTCGATGGTTCGAATCCATTCTATTTCTCTTTTATTTTTCTGGAAAGGAGAGTTCCTATGTCTATTGAGCAGCTTGAGCTGATATTAAGTGATACATATCAGATGGATGTATCATTTCCGACAATATTCGGACATCGTAAGGAGTTTATGCAATCTAGCTATTCCATATGGTCAGTAAATGAATTACTGGAATATGTATCATCTGAATTATATCCAAAAAACAATGCGTCAATAGCAGAAATTGAAGAAATTGTCAGATGTTTCAAATCTATGATGAGTAAATATTATCATATGAGACAAGACACACAACTAATGTTTTCAATAGCAATAAATCTGGCAGATAATGTGCTGGATATTTTACGAGCTATGGAATAAAGAAAGGAGACAACCACTATGAAACCAAAAATTAATAAACTCATTAACAAATCAGTTGTACAACTGAAAAGAGGCTCACCAACAGTTTTAACCTGTCTTGGAGTTGCTGGTGTTATTGCAACTACTGTATCTGCCGTTATGGCAACACCTAAAGCAATTGAAAAGATTAGGAAAGAAAGCTTGATTAATCACGATGGCGACCCATGCGGATATAGCAAAACAGAAGCTATTAAGTCTGCGTGGGTTTATTATATTCCGTCAACAGTTATAGGAGTTTCTACAATCATTTGTATTGTTGGTGCAAATGTATTAAACCGACATCAACAGGCATATTTATCAAGTGCATATGCGCTGATTAACAGATCTTACAATGAGTATAAAGAAAAACTCAAGGAATTGTATGGAGAGGAAGCGCATCAGAAAATAATCGACTCTATAGCTAAAGAGCATTGTAATGATGTATATCTTAGCGGACAGGATATATGTGGATGGAATTCATTAGACTTTGACGAGCATGATCCGGACGAAAATCGTCTGTTTTATGACGAATATTCAAGAAGATATTTTGAAAGTTCCGTCAGTAGAGTGCTACAGGCTGAGTACCATCTTAACAGAAATTTTGTAATGTCTGGTCATCTTCCGGTAAATGATTTTTATGAGATGCTTGGTTTATCTGCTATTGATGGCGGGGAGTATGTAGGATGGAACTGCGATGATGGATTATATTGGATAGATTTTAATCACAGAAAAACAGTTTTGGATGACGGTCTTGAAGTATATGTCATTGAAATGGTTTGGACACCAGACACTAATTGGTGTGATGAAGAAGATTTCACAATGGAATAGTCTATTCGCAAAAATTACAGCTACTATTATGGAAAGGAGGCAACGGGCTATGAATAGTAAAATTATTAGAATCATTGGTCTTGCTGCAACAGTGATCGGTTTAGGAGCGAATCTTATTAACGATTGGGCTGATGAGCAGAAGATGAATGAGCAGATTGATAAGAAAGTTAATGAAGCTCTTGCTAAAAGAGACGCAGATGCGAAGGAGTCCTAAAGCAAGGACTCTTTTGTTTTATGGAGGTTAAGTATGTCATCAATAGATACAGCTATTGAAATTACTGAATATTGTCTAAAGCAATCAAGAAAAAATAGAGTTGATTGGTGGTATAGCGATAGTTTTGTCAGTAATAGCTACTCTATATGGGCGGCAAAAGAGTTGTTGACACGATTGAATAACAACAGGGATATTCCGCCATTGATAACTCTTGAAAATTTTGAAGAGTTAATGGATGAGTACGCCTGCAAAAACATCAACAACAGTTTTTTATTTTCGTGTGCCAAAGACACGACACGATGGATCATTGATTTATTAATCGCATAAAGCGATATTTTGAAAGGAGATTAACATTATGTGTAAAAGAGAAATGACATTAGGAGAAGAAATTATTGGATTATCAACAAGAGGGATTGACACACCTACAGTAGAAAGAATGTACAGAAAGTATATTGAAATGGCTGCTGATAAAGAGTCAAAAGAAGCTATGAGAGAGTATTGCATTAATGATGAACTTGCAATTAAAGAATTTATTAATGCAATATTCGGAGTACCTGCAAAGTCCGACTTAAAAGATGCTGAGGTAGGAGATAAGACAACAATCAAGTTGGATAGATTGGGAGAATTTGTGGCAACAGTACACAAGGTTACGGACGATAAGGTTATGCTTATTTTCGATGATTATGTAGCTGAGAGACCTATGAATGAGTCAGGCACAAATAAGGGCGGATTTGAAGACTCTGATTTGAATAAATGGTTACATACAGAGTTCGTAAAGGCATTACCTTATTCAATTAGGGCAAGACTTACTGATGTGACTATTCCGACAGTAGGTGAGATGTTTGGCTGGGACGACGAGTGGGATAGAAATCACTTTGAGGCTGATAATGACAAACAGCTCCCACTTATGAAGCAGAGACGCAATCGAGTTGCTTATTATAACAATGAGTGTGAGTGCGGATGGCTCCGTAATGCTACCAAGAAAGAATTTTCTTCGGCTTATTTCGCTGATGTGGGCAGCTATGGCGATGCGGGCTGCGGCAACGCTTCGGGCTCTCTTGGGGTTCGTCCGGAAATCTGGTTGGTTAAGTAAAAATCTCCGCCCCTTGTGGGCGGGGTAATCTAGCGGAAAGGAAGTAATAAAAAATGCATAAACCCAATATTAAAGCGGCATATAATGCAGTGAAAAAATCAACCATAAAACACAGTCCGGAAATATTGACCGGAATAGGTATTGCTGGAATGGTAACAACGACTGTAATGGCTGTAAGAGCAACTCCTAAGGCACTAAAATTAATTGGTAGTGCGGAGCTTAAAAAAGCTAATGAAACAAATATACCATATGAAGGACATAACCTCAGCAAGACTGAAATTATAAAAGTTACGTGGAAATGTTATGTTCCAGTAGCTATAACCGGCGGTTTATCTATTGCTTGTCTGATTGGAGCAAGTTCAGTAAATGCCAGAAGAAACGCCGCATTGGCTACGGCATATTCTATAGCTGAAACATCACTCAAGGAATATCAGAACAAAGTTGTTGAAACGATTGGAGAAAAAAAAGAGCAGACTATCAGAGATGCCGTTGCAAAAGAGAAAATCGATACGCATCCGGCAAAAGAAAGCGAAATTATATTTGTTGGAGATGGCGAGACTCTTTGCTACGATGTATTATCCGGACGATATTTCAAGTCAAAAATTGACAGGATTAAGAAAGCAGAGAACGACTTGAATAGAAGGATGCGAGATGAAATGTATATTTCTCTTAATGAATTTTATTACGAAATTGGTTTGCCATCTATTAAAATCGGCGACGACATTGGATGGAATATTGACCGAGAAGGATATATTGACCTTCGCTATACTTCACAGCTTAACGACAATGATGAACCCGTATTTGTAATAGATTATGGATGTGGACCTAGATATGACTATAGAAACTTGATGTAGGTTCGCAAAAATTACAGCCACTATTATGGAAAGAATAACAAATTTTTAATCTGAAAGGAGATTAACATTATGGAAACAAATGAAATCATGAACAATGAAGAGGTTATGGACACAACAGAGGAAATCGTAAAGACAGCTTCCAAAGGAGGATTCAGTAAGGTAGCAACTATCGGTGTGGCTATGATTGCAGGCGGTTTAGCTTACAAGTTCGTAGTAGCACCAGCAGTTAGTAAACTGAAGGAAATGAAAGCGCGTAAAGGGTTTCGTGTTGTTGAGAATGAGACCACAGTTGAGGATGAAAACACTGAAACAGTTGATGAGAATGATTCTGAAAATTAAAGAATTATTATTCTGACAGGAGAGAGGGAGAGTACCTATAACAAGGTGCTTTCTCTCTTATTTTTTATTATGGGAGGTATGTTATGAATCAGTATGCTTATAATGGTCCGGTTATGGAATTTGGCAAGTGCATTGCTAATAATTGGGCGGGGTCTACATACGCGACATCTGAAAAGAAAGCAAAGAGTAATTTAGCGTATCAGTTTAAGAAAAATAATAACCGTGTGCCAGCATCGAAAATTACTTTGCCTGGGAAATTATTGGTTATCAATTAGGAGGAATATTTATGGATTCAGAAAAAATTATAGGTTGTATATGCGGTATCGTTGGATTATTTGGAATAGGCTATGCAATTGGAGCAAGTAGTAAGTTGAAGAGTGTAAGCGACGCAGTAAATAAATCTGTAGATTCAATTATTGCTGACGGAAAAGTTGACATTCCAAAAGAAATGATCGATGAAACTATCCAGAACAACGTGAAAGAGATGGTTGAGACAACTGCTAGATGGAAAGTCAATGATGCGTGTAATAAGGCTGTAAGGGAAGTTGAAACATCATTATTTAACAAAATTTCTGAATCAGCTGAGAACGCAGTAAAGCAGGCATATAAATCTATGGAAATCGACGCTAAAGAGAAGATTGCTAAGGAACTTAGAAATATAGATGTTTCTGATTTAAAGAATGAAGTGAAAGAAGAAGCTGCACAGTTGGTTAAAGATAAATTATCATCTCAGATGGATGATATTCTGGATACTTATAATGCAAACCTTATGAATGTTCAGAACATATATAGTTCTATTGCAAAGTCAATGAGTGCTAGAGCGTAATTGAAAGGAGAATTGATAAATGGAAGAATACAAGTCCAACTCGCATAAATCAAGAGAACGAGCGAAGGCTGAGCTGACAGAAAAGAAGGTAGAAAAAATTGTATCTGGTTCTGTTAAGACAAAGAAAAAGAGTGGAATTAATAAACTTGCAGGGATATTTGTTCCAGAAGATGTAGATAACGTAAAAAGCTACATTTTCGAGGATATTGTTGTGCCTGCTTTAAAGGATATTATTCTTGATGCTGTTAAAGCAGTTCTTGGAGTTAAGGGTTCCGGCGGTAGAAGATCCACGGCAAGTAAAGTATCTTATCGTAAATATTATGAAGATCCGGCACAGGGTAACAGAAGAAATTATAATACACAGAGTTCTATTGGCGGTTGTGATTTCGATGATATTTACTTTAACACTAGAACGGAAGCAGAAAATGTATTAGCTGCTATGGACGAAATCGTTGCAAGTTACAAAATCGTAAGTGTTGCAGACTATTTCGATTTGGTTGGTATTGATGGTCCGTGGACAGGAAACAACTACGGTTGGACTGATAATATCAGAAATGCAAGAGTTGTTAATACTAGGGATGGATATACTATCAAGTTCCCAAGAGCAAATCCAATAGATTAGGAGGCAGATTATGTACGAGTCAAAAGATGTTATGGTATCACATCCAGCTCATTATCAGAGTGAAACTGGATTAGAGGTAATTGATGTAATTGAGGCATTTACATTTGATTTGAAAGGTATTGAAGCTACTGACACTGGAAATGTACTCAAATATATGTGCCGTTGGAAAAATAAGAACGGCGTACAGGACTTAGAAAAAGCGAGATGGTATTTAGAACATCTCATTGATCATGTAAAAAATTTAGAAGAGGAGAATAAATAATTATGAAAAAGAATGAAATTATTGCAAGAGTAACAAAAGCTGTAAATACAGCAACTATTAAGGTAAAAAAACACAGTCCGGAAATTCTTATCGCAGCTGGTGTTGTTGGAACAGTTGCAAGTGCTGTGATGGCGTGTAAAGCGACAACAAAATTAAGTACGGTATTAGAGGAGCATAAAAAAGATGTGGATGCTGTGCATGAATGCTCTAAAAATGAGGAAATCAAAGCAGATTATTCACAGGAAGATGCCAAGAAAGACTTGTCTATTATTTATACACAGACAGGAGTAAAGCTTATAAAATTATATGCTCCTGCTATTGCGTTAGGTGCATTATCACTTACAAGTATTGTAGCTTCTAATAATATTCTCAGAAAGAGAAATGTAGCTCTGGCAGCAGCATACGCAACTGTCGATAAGTCTTTCAAAGAATATCGTAATCGTGTTGTTGAAAGATTTGGAGAGCAGGTAGATAAGGAACTGAAATATGATATTAAGGCAAAGAAATTTGAGGAAACTGTGAAAGACCCAGATACAGGTAAAGAGAAGAAAGTAAAATCTACTGTTAATGTAGCTAATGCTGACAGTGGATATGCTAGATTTTTTGATGATTCATGTCATGGATATGAAGAAGATACACAATATAACTTACTTATGTTAAGAGGACAGCAGCAGTATGCAAATGATCTGTTAAAGTCGAGAGGATACATATTCTTAAATGATGTATATGATATGATCGGAATTGATAGAACTAAGGAAGGTCAGATTGTTGGCTGGGTATATAACAAAAACAATGAAGTTGGTGATAACTTTGTGGACTTTGGCATCTTAGAAACGAACAGAGAAACAGAAGACGGATCATATGAGCCAGCAATTTTATTAGACTTCAACGTGGATGGTAATATATTAGATCTGATTTAAACGGAGAATTTGCATATGAAAAAAATAATTTGGATGATACTACTGATAGTCACAAGTTCTTTTTGCATAGCAGCATCGCCAATCACGACAAGTGAAAACGATGAAATTAATGAGACAGTGATAGTTGAGGTTATCAAAACTGAGGCAGTTGAAGAAGTATCATTTAGTCCGAAAGAGGAAGTAGTAGTCCAAGAGCTGGCACCTCAAGACGTTGTCTGCGAAATTGATACTGATATTTCAAATGATGATATTGAGTTAATTGCTCTTGTTACTATGGCTGAAGCTGAGGGAGAATGCGAAGAGGGCAAACGATTAGTAATTGATACTATTTTAAATCGTGTTGACTCTGATTCTTTTCCTAATACAGTTTATGAAGTAGTTTATCAGCCAAGTCAATTTTCTTCTATGTGGAATGGGCGAGTTGACAGATGCTATATTGACGATTATATTTGTCAGCTTGTAATTGAAGAACTTCGTAATAGAAAGAATTATGATGTTATATTCTTTACAGCTGATAGATATGGAAACTATGGAACACCCATGTTTCAGATTGGAAACCACTATTTTTCAAGTGGAGAATAGAAAGGAGAATTGTTATGCATGTAGTAGGATTAACATTATCAGCAGTTGCAGGAATTTGCTTTTGGAGCGGTCTTGCTGTCTTATTCGGTGGAAAGGAGCACTAATTATGGAAGGAATTGGTAACTTCATATCAATGATGGATTATATTCTTGATACCCATCGAAAAAGACATATTACAGGAGGCATTCTGTTGAGTGCCTCTTTACTTTTTGGCGGTTTAGCATTAACCGTTATGACTATCAAGACAGAGGAGGATAACAATGAACAGTAAAGTAGCATTTATTTTAGGCACGATTATTGGTGCTGGAATTGGTGTAGCCGGTACATACTCATATTTTAAAGATAAGTATGAGAAACTCGCGGAAGAAGACTTCAATTCAAGAAGAGTATTTGACGAGGATAAAAAAGATGAATCAGAAGAGCCTGTTGTTGAAAAAACTGCTGACAGTAGAACTGTAGACAAACCGAGTATTGCTGAATATGTAGCAATATTACAGAAGGAAGGCTATGTGAACTATAGCGATATGCAAGACAAAAAACAGAAACAGGAAAATGCTATTGACAGACCATATGTTATACAGCCGTCAGATTTCGGAGAGTTTGATGATTACGAAAAAATAAGTCTTACATATACGGCTGACGGAGTGTTACTAGATGATATGAATGAAATTGTGGATGATATTGAAGAAACTGTTGGGGAAGATTCACTTGAGCATTTTGGAGAGTATGAGGATGACTCCGTCTATGTAAGAAACGATGCTAAGAAATGCGATTATGAAATTCTGTTAGACCAGAGAAACTATCAGGAAATTTTTGAAACTCAGCCACATAGAACGGAGATGTAATGACCAGAGACGAATTAAAATTTGATTATTTCGATTGGATGTATGGTCTGGTATGTGATACAAAATATCCGAAGAAATTATCATATAGAAAGCTATTAAATTTTCTCCATAATATGGATTTCACATATCAGCTTACTATGGACAGCAATCGATTTGAGGACGGTATTGAACTACGTTATCGATTTGGATACGAGAACGGATATGACTGCTCTGTTATAGCGAATTATCTGGATGATAGTCCATGTAGCGTATTGGAGATGCTAATAGCACTTTCAATTCGTTTAGAGGAACATATTATGGACGACCCAGAGATTGGTGACAGAACAGGACAATGGTTCTGGAATATGATTACTAATCTTGGGCTGGGCTCTATGGATGACAGAAAATTTAATGAGAATCGTGTTGAAGATATTGTAACAAGATTTTTAGAGAGGCAGTATGAGCCAGACGGGCAAGGCGGATTATTTACACTTGAAAATTGTCACTATGACTTGAGAAAAGTGGAAATTTGGTATCAGGCATGTTGGTATCTTGATAGTATTACTTGATTTGAAAGGAGATTACTTATTATGAACGATTTAGTAAGTTATATTTTTAGAAATATGGATGCTACAGATAAGCACCTTGTACGCATTTACAAAGCATTGGTGCATCAGAACAAATTTAATAAGGCTGTGACATTATTTAGTATCGTTACAACCTTAAATTTACTTGCGATGCGTGCTGACAGTAAAAAGATGCAGCAGGAAATCACAGCTTTGCGAAAAGAAATTGATGGGTTAAAGGAATCGGAAGGAGTATAAAAATGTGATGTTGGATTTTATGGTGGTTTCAACGCGTAGTACAAAGCGCGGAACAATAGAAATCTATCCAAAGTTCCTTATTAAAAAAAGCACAGATCTTATGATTCGAGGTGGTGATTTTTACGCTATCTGGATAGAAGAACGTGGTTTATGGTCTACTGATGAACAGGATGCTTTACAACTTATAGACCGCGAACTGGATAGATATGCTGAGGAGAATCGCCAACGCTTTAACTCAGATATTAAAGTCCTGCATATGTGGGACGCTGAGAGCGGAATGATTGACTCTTGGCATAAATACTGTCAGAAACAATTAAGAGACAGTTTTCATACGCTTGACGATAAACTTATATTTTCCAATACGGAAACAACAAAAAAAGATTATGCGAGCAAGCGGCTTAATTATCCTCTTGAAGAGGGGGATATAACAGCATACGAAAAACTGATTAGCACTTTATATTCTCCTGAAGAACGAATGAAGATAGAGTGGGCTATCGGTTCAATAGTATGCGGTGAATCACAGAAATTACAGAAATTTCTCGTACTATATGGAGCAGCAGGTACAGGTAAATCAACAATTTTAAATATTATTCAGCAATTATTTGAGGGTTACTACTCAGTCTTTGATGCAAAAGCATTGGGGTCTAGTAGTAACTCTTTTGCGTTAGAGGCATTTAAAAGTAATCCATTAGTAGCTATTCAGCATGATGGGGATTTATCAAGGATTGAAGATAATACAAGGCTTAACAGTTTGGTCTCGCATGAGTTAATGACTGTAAATGAGAAATTCAAATCAACATACGCGAACCGTTTCAAATGTTTCTTATTTATGGGAACTAATAAACCTGTACGTATTACAGATGCCAAATCCGGTCTTATAAGACGACTGATTGATGTATCTCCATCTGGAAATAAGCTTAATCCAAAGGAATATAAGACCATTGTGAAACAGGTTAGCTTTGAACTTGGTGCGATTGCTTATCATTGCCGTGAAATATATTTGGATAATCCTGGCAGATACGATGATTATATTCCAATTTCAATGATTGGTGCATCTAACGATTTCTATAACTTTATAGCTGATTCTTATTATGTGTTTAAAAAAGAAGATGGAACAACCCTAAAAGCGGCTTGGGAAATGTATAAGAATTACTGTGAGGAAGCGAAAGTTGGTTATCCGTTATCGAGAAGAGCATTCCAGGAAGAATTGAAAAACTATTTCAAGGATTTCCAAGAGAGATTTAATTTTGATGACGGCTCAAGAGTACGAAGCTATTACATAGGATTCAGAACAGATAAGTTTGAAAGTGATACTCAAACAAAGAAAAAAGAGACACCAAAAACTTATCAGATAGAGTTCAAAGAACAGGAGTCAGTATTTGATTCTGTATGTGCGGATTGTCCAGCACAATATGCTTCACAAAATGAAACCCCACAGCAGAAATGGGAAAAAGTAAAAACAAAATTATCTGCCCTGGATACCTCACAAATTCATTATGTGAAAGTTCCAGAAAATCACATTGTCGTAGATTTTGATATTCCGGACGAAACAGGAAATAAATCTTTCGAAAAGAATTTGGAAGCTGCTAGTAAGTTGCCACCGACTTATGCAGAACTGAGTAAAAGTGGTCAAGGAATACATCTTCATTATTTATATTCTGGAGACCCTTCTAAGCTAAGCAGAATCTACGATGACCATATAGAGGTAAAAGTATTTACTGGTAAAAGTTCATTAAGAAGAAAACTAACGAAATGCAACAATTTACCAATAGCTACTATATCTTCTGGATTGCCAATGAAAGGAGAAGACAAAATGGTAAATTTTGATGCCATAAAAAGTGAGAAAGGACTTAGGACACTTATAAAGAGAAATCTCAATAAGGAAATCCATCCAGGAACTAAGCCTAGTATCGATTTCATATACAAAATATTGGAGGATGCTCATAGCAGTGAACTCAAATATGATGTAACAGATATGCGAAATGCGGTATTAGCATTTGCAGCGAACAGCTCTCATCAGGCAGAGTATTGTATCAAGCTCGTCAACAAGATGCAGTTTAAATCAGAAGAAAATTCTAATGCTGTAAAAAATGATGATGCAAAGCTTGTATTCTATGATATTGAGGTATTTCCGAACCTGTTCCTGGTCAACTGGAAAATAGAGGGTGAGGGAAAGCCTGTTGTCAGAATGATTAACCCAACACCGACCGAAATAGAGGAATTGATACAGCTTAGATTAGTTGGGTTCAACTGTAGACGATATGATAATCATATAATGTATGCCAGATTGATGGGGTATACGAATGAACAATTGTATAACTTATCACAAAAGATTATTAATAACAGTCCAAATTGTTTCTTCGGAGAAGCCTACAATATTTCGTTCACAGATGTATATGATTTCTGCTCAAAGAAGCAATCTCTTAAGAAATGGGAAATTGAGTTGAGCAACAAGGCTAATGATCCATATTCGAAGATGGACGATGAAGTCAGAGCATTATGTAAAAAGATAAAGCACCACGAGCTTGGACTTCCTTGGGACCAACCTGTTCCGGAAGAACTTTGGACAAAAGTGGCTGAATATTGTGATGATGATGTTATCGCCACAGAGGCTACATTCAAAGCAAATCTTGGTGATTTCGTTGCCAGAGAGATTTTAGCAGAGTTAGCTAATGGTTCAGTAAACGATACTACCAATAGTTTGACTACAAAATTTATATTTGGAAAGAATCGCAATCCTCAGAGTGAATTTATGTATAGGGATTTGTCTGAGCCGGTTACGGAATTACCAGATGATGTATTAGAATTCTTAAAAGAGGCAAAGCCGGAGATGATGACTGAGCCATTCCACGGACCAAAAGGTGATAGTTTATTACCATATTTCCCAGACTATAGATTCGAGAACGGGAAATCCCTTTACAGAGGTGAGGAAGTTGGAGAAGGCGGAGAAGTATGGGCGACTCCTGGAATGTACGGACGCTCAGAAACAGAAGATGTTGGTTCGATGCATCCTAACTCAGCTATATCAGAGTGCTTATTTGGACCAGATTTCACAAAGAAGTTTAAAGATATTTTGGACATTCGTATCCATATTAAGCATGGCGATTTCGATATGGTACGAGATATGTTTGAAGGTGCATTAGCCAAATATCTTGATGATACAGGTAAGGCAAAGGCACTGGCTCAAGCGTTGAAGATTGCAATTAATTCTGTGTATGGATTAACAGCCGCAGGATTTATGAATGCCTTCAGAGATTCAAGGAATAAGGATAATATTGTAGCAAAGCGAGGAGCATTGTTTATGATTGACCTTAGACATGAAGTTGAAGCACAGGGATACAAAGTAATTCACATTAAGACAGACTCTATTAAGATTGAAAATCCGGATGATTATATTCTTGATTTTATTTGTAAGTATGGCAAACGTCACGGATATGATTTCGAAGTAGAGCATATATTTGACAGGATTTGTTTGGTCAACAATGCTGTGTATGTTGCAAAATTGGCTGATGATGATCCAGAAAATCCAGGAACATGGACCGCTACAGGAACTCAGTTTCAGATTCCTTATGTATTCAAAAACCTCTTTAGTAAAGAGGATATTAAATTCGAGGATATGTGTGAAACGAAGTCTGTAAGCGGTTCTTTATATTTGGACTTAAATGAGGACTTACCGGATGTGTCTCAATATGAAAAAGAATTTAGTAAAGCTGAAAGTGATTTCAAGAAAGGATTGCTGTCTGATACGACATTTGAAAGCACTTGTCAGAGACTAAATCCACTTATCGCGAAGGGGCATAATTATCGCTTCATTGGAAAAGTTGGACAGTTCTGTCCTATAAAAGACGGATGTGGTGGTGGATTACTTATGCGTGAGAAAGACAATAAGTATTATGCAGCAACAGGTACAAAGGGATATAGATGGCTGGAATCTGAGATGGTCAGAGAACTTGATAAAGTTGATGACATTGACAGGTCTTACTATGACAAACTTGTGAATGAGGCAGTAGATACTATTTCTCAATATGGTGATTTTGAAATGTTTGTGTCGGATGATCCATTTATAACGGAGAAGAAGCAGAATACACCAAAGCTTATGCCTTGCGGAGATGCTAAATACGCAACTTGCTTTGACTGTCCGCATTTCAATGACGACGCATACCATATGGATTGTGGAAAAAATTATGATATTTCAGAAGTGATTTCAAGTCAGGTGATGAATCCACCTGTAGAAACTAAATAACAATTAAAGGAGATTTTTATCATGGCTAATAAAGCAGTAGGAAACATTAAAATTGAAGGGGCTCACATTATGTTTAGAAACTTCAGAGGAGAGGAGTCTAAGTACAATCGTGCTGGCGACAGAAACTTCTGTGTACTCATTGAAGATGACATGGATGTTGAGCAGTTATCAAGTGACGGATGGAATGTAAGAATTCTTGAGCCTAGAGATGAGGGAGATGAACCAAAGCATTACATTCAGGTCGCTGTAAGTTACAAGAACATTCCACCAAAGATTTATATGGTTACTAGAAGAACAACTACTGAATTAGATGAGGATTCTATCAGTACATTAGATTTCGCTGAAATCAGTAATGTTGATTTGGTAATTAGACCATATTCCTGGGAAGTAAATGGAAAGACTGGAATTAAGGCATATGTTAAGACGATGTATGTAACTATCGAAGAGGATGAATTTGCTGAAAAATATGCAAAAGAAGAAGCTCCGGTAGAGGACGAGGTTCCATTCTATTAAAATCTGCGGGTGTCAGCTAATTATGGTTGGCACCCATTTATGTTTGAAAGGAGACACATATGTTCTTTAAGAAAAAGTCATTTAATAAGCCGAAGCCACCGGTTAAGAAAGTGACAAAGAAATGGGAACCGACAATTGATTTGTCAAACATTGATAAGAAGAAAACGGTTGAACCAAAACAAAAAGTAGAAATAAAAACAGAAAAAATGCCGGTTGGGACATATTCAAAAGACTTTCTGAATGAGTTTAATAAACTGACGAGAACTCATAGACCATTCGATGTTTGGAGAGATTTTGTGATTATGTTTGCGTGTGCGATATCAAATCCTCTTGATAAATTTCATTATAAAGACAGAGAGGAAAGATATTTGAGCATCATCCATGGATACAGTAAGGACGAACAGATGATATTTCCTAAACTGGCTGCATATACAACAATGGCTTTGGACGCTAATCCGGAACAGGATTTCTTAGGAAAAATGTTTATGGATTTAGGACTTGGTAACAGTTCAGCTGGTCAGTTCTTCACACCATATTCAGTTTGTCAGCTGATGGCAGATGTTGTTACTAGCGATTTAGATAATAATCTTCAAGATAAGTTGGAAAAGCAAGGTTATATTTCTCTTGCGGATGAATGCTGTGGAGCAGGAGCAACCCTTATAGCTGCTATTAATACTATTAAAAGAAAGATGGAGAAAGCAACGCCATCGATTAACTTTCAAAGACATTTACTGGTTGTCGGACAGGATATTGATGAAACAGTTGCTCTTATGTGCTATATACAAATTTCTTTACTTGGTGTAGCTGGTTATATAAAAGTTGGAAATTCTATAACAGATCCTATGACCACGGATGACGATAAGAGCAAATACTGGTATACACCTATGTACTTTTCAGATATTTGGGTGATTAGAAGATTTTAATAACAAAGAAAGGATGACACCATATGAAAAAGAGATATTCAATTTCTCAAAGAAAGTGCGAGCAGGGACTGGTAGCTTTTTATGGTTATGTAGCCGGGATGTGCAATATAGAAGTTACAGAAAAGAGCACATTTGATTGCACGAAGATTTGTGTAACAAAACCTGTGCAGGATTCCATAATACGATATTATTCTGAATATCAGAAATTATCAGATGAAGAAATCGGTACAAAATTGCTTCTGTGCGGACCTAAAGCAAATCTCATAGGTGCTGGATACGAAGTTGAAGTTGAGGATGGTTTTGTCATTGAGGGTAAATAAATGGCAGGTGTTACATTAAGAGACTATCAATTAGATGCAATAAAAAGGATGAAAACAGGTTGCATTTTATGTGGTGGTGTTGGAAGTGGAAAATCCTTAACTTCAATAGCTTATTACTATGTGCGAAATGGTGGAATTATTGGGACTAATCTTTATGAACCAATGGATGACCCACCTAAAGATTTGTACATTATAACGACCGCCAGAAAGCGTGATACTTGCGAATGGGATGGGGAATTAGCACCATTTTTATTGTCTACACATGATGATGTGAATTTATATTCTAACAAAGTGATTGTGGATTCATGGAATAATGTGAAGAAGTATTCAGATGTAAAAGACGCTTTCTTTATATTTGATGAGCAAAGGGTTGTTGGTAGTGGAACATGGGTAAAGGCATTCTTGAAGATTGCGAAAAGTAACGAGTGGATTTTGTTATCTGCCACACCAGGGGACACTTGGCAGGATTATATACCGGTTTTTGTTGCGAATGGATTCTATAAAAATCGAAGTGAATTTACAAGAGAACATATTGTTTATAGCAGATTTAGCAAGTTTCCGAAGATTGACAGGTATCTTAATACAGAACGTTTAACCAGGCTTCGGAATAAAATTCTTGTTAATATGGATTTCAAACGACAAACGGTATCACATCACGAAGATATTTATGTTGGATATGACACCATTAAATATAAAGAAGTAACTAAAAATAGATGGGACCCATATAAAAATGAACCCCTACAGAATGCAGCAGGACTTTGCTATGTATGGCGGAAGCTTGTAAATATGGATGAATCAAGACAAGTGGCTTTGCTTGAGGTTATGGAGAAGCATCCGAAAGCTATTATATTTTACAACTTTGATTATGAGTTGGAACTATTGAAAAATATTCTGACAGAATATGAAGTTGCAGAATGGAACGGTCATAAGCATCAACCAGTTCCAACAAGTGATAAATGGGCTTATCTTGTTCAATACAATGCTGGAGCAGAAGGATGGAACTGCATCACAACAGATACAATTATATTCTTCTCACAAAATTATTCTTACAAAATAATGGCTCAATCAGCAGGAAGGATTGACAGGATGAATACACCATTTAAAGACTTGTATTATTATCACTTAAAATCTCGCTCTGGGATAGATACAGCCATAGCTAGAGCATTAAAAGAGAAAAAGACGTTTAATGAAAGGAGATACGTAAAATGGTAAACAATTCAGTAAAGGTAGTAGGACAGATACGATTAGGTAGCAGTGTTCTTGATGTGTATGGTGATTTGGATGAACCATTGTTCAAGGCAGCAGATATAGCAAATATTATTGAGTATAGTTACGGAAATACGTGGCGAATGCTTGATATGTGCGAGGCTGATGAAAAGCTGAACCTACCAATGGTAGTTGCAGGTCAGAGAAGATCTGTAAGTTTTGTAAATGAGCACGGATTGTATAGTATTCTTTCACAGAGTAGAAAAGAAATTGCCAGAGCTTGGAGAAGGGTCGTTCACGATGAACTTATCAATCTCAGACGAACAAAAGGGTTCGATATTTCTGAACAGTTTGATGAATGGAACAACGCTATGGACAATATATATTTCGACGAAGCGACTGGACAGCTTATGCAATCAGTCACTACTCCTGGCGGAGATGTAGAACAGATACCATATAAAGGATAGGTGCTTTATGGAAAATGTATATTTAGAAGTTGATTTTGAAAAATATTGCAAGACTTGCGAGCATAAAGATTTGGATGAGAAATGTGACCCTTGTTGTGAGTGTTTAGACCATGACTGCAATACTCAATCAGAAAGACCTGTAAATTGGAAGGAGAAGAATGAATAAAGGTACAGAAATAGAAAAGGTAATTGCATATTTAGAAAAACGAAAACAAGAAGGATATACACATGTAGCTATAACAACACCAGATAAAATGTATGATTCAAGTATTTTTTATGACGAATGCAGTAGGAAAAATGAAGGTGTGCTGCGTATAGGTTCATCATGCCCTAGGTGTTTGACCTGCTTTAACTATAGTAAGTACCGAAAGGAGGATATTCAATAATGAGAGATACAGTTTTAGTAAGCATTGACTATAATGACAAAACCAATGAAGGTGTGCTGTGTGTCGGAAGACAGTTGCCGAATAAAGGTGTAACTATTGTCAATGCAATTGCCGGTCCGGAAGCTAAGGATCTGTTTGAAAAGTTGATTACGAAAAAGGCGGTGAAAAAATGAGCTTTCAGTATGACCAATATTTAGCAAATCATAGGGCTAATGTTAAAAGAGGATTTGACTGGCTATGTGAGAATTTGCCAGATGTTACAAATGATATTTCAGATGCAGCCTGGCAGATTGAATTTGCTCACGATAAGTCTAAGGACGAAGAAGACGAGTATAATGCATACGATGCATATTTTTATGGAAATAACAGGTCTTATAAAGTCGTCCAAGATTATCAAAGAGCATGGCTGAAACATATTCATAGAAATCCGCATCACTGGCAGTATTGGATTCTTATTCATGACGATATGGAAGATGGCGAACTGGAGACCGTTTTGGAAATGCCATACGATTACATCATCGAGATGATTTGCGATTGGTGGTCATTCAGTTGGCAGAGTGGAAATCTCTATGAGATATTCAAGTGGTACGAGGAACATTCTAAGTATATAAAACTGGCACAGACAACGAAAATCACAGTCGAGTATATTTTAGACAATATGAAGAAAAAACTTCAGGCATTGCAGTATGCGGATCAATCAGCCATGCAACCTGGAGATTGATATTTGGAGGAACTATGAAGCGAGTGGAATTTATCGGGATTATTAAGGAGGACAAATAGAGATGAAAGCAATTAAAGAAAATTGGAAACTGGTACTTATCGTTGCCGCGGGGATTGTCGCGGTTATTTTTATGTGTATTTTTGGAATTCAGGGAGCACAAAACAAAGCATTTGCATTGGAGGAACAGGTCAACACTGCTAATTCAGACATTAAAGTTCAGGAAAAAAGACGAGTCGATCTTGTTTATAATCTTGTGGATTGTGTCAAACGATACGATAAGCATGAGGCTGAAACACTTACAGCTATTGTCGAGGGTAGGGAAAAAGCAACCAGTATAGAAAATGTAACCACTGCAATCGCTGCTGTTACAGAGGCATATCCGGAATTAAAATCTAATGAAAATTATAAGGAACTGATGAATGAGTTATCCATTACGGAAAATTTAATTGCTGAGTATAGAGAAAATTATAACAAGCAGATTAAAGAATATAATCGCTATGTTAGAAAATTTCCTACTCGATTCTTTTTAAATATTTCTGGATATGAAACGCAGCAGTATCAGTACCTTGATTATGGTGCTCCTGTAGATGCGCCTCAAAATTTATTTGGAGATTGATGTCATGAAAAATAGAGGCTTTGATTTTGGAGATTTTGAAATTACTAAGCGTGAGATTATGGTAAGTATATCCATAATCGCAATGATGCTTCTTATTGGTTTTGTGATTTCTGGTAGAATTTCAAACTATATTCTGGATCGGAACGAAAAGTACAATAAAGCTATTAAAATCGAAAACTCTGATCTGTTTGGATATGGGATGAGAACCAACGTCGGTTATGCGTTCGTTTATGGAGATTTGAAGGCTGTGGATACTGTTTCATATCCAGAAATTAACGGGGAGTATATGTATATAGAAAAAATAGAGGAACATTACAATATGCATACACGAACCGTCACTACAACCGATTCTAAAGGAAAGACACATACCAGAACTGAAACTTATTGGTCTTGGGACTATGCAGGAAGCGAAGAACAAAGATGTTCGGAAATTACATTTTTAGGACACATCTTCCCATCGAACAAGGTAGAGTTTCCAAGTACTGAACATATTGACACTATAAAAGAATCAAGTCATGTCCGGCATAAGTATTATGGAGTTGATACGGAATATATAGGAACCATATTTACTGAATTACGGGATAAAACCATATCTGATAATTCTTCATTTTATGAAAACAGCACCATTGAAGAAACTGTTGATTATTTGGAAAGCGATTGGGAATTATGGTTATTCTGGGTGATTTGGATAATTGTTATCGGACTATGCGTATTTGGTTTTTACTATATCGATAACGAATGGATTGAAAACTGAAAGGAGAAAATAAATGAAACAGAACATTATTGCAGTAGATTTTGATGGAACTTTATGCGAGAACAAATACCCGGAGATTGGTGAGCCGAACATGGAACTTATTGACTTCCTTATGAATTGCCAGTTAAATGGGGATAAGGTTATTCTTTGGACTTGTAGAAACGAGGAGCAGACGAAGGCGGCTGTTGACTGGTGCTCAGAGAAAGGGCTTGTCTTTGACGCTGTTAATGAGAATCTTCCGGAAATTATTACAAAGTTCGGTGGAGATACAAGAAAGATATTCGCAAATGTTTATATCGATGACAGGAATGTATCTTTATATTCTTGTAGAAAAAAGACATCTATGGATTTATGGGCTGAAAATGAAGTAAAGTTAGCTTGCGAACATGAGAAATCTGGCGATGACGGAGACGGATTTTCTGAGTATGGATGTGCTTGCTACAGGAGTGCATTAAAGGCGTTTGACAGTCTTATGGAGGATGAATATAGTGGTATGAGTATTATTGGAATTACTAGAAATATTCTTAACCGCTTAATTGCAGGAAAGCCATTAACACCAATTGTAGATACTGATGATATTTGGGATGCCGGTGCTAGTTTTGAGAAAAATGGAGAGAAATCAATTCAGTGCAAACGAATGAGTTCTCTGTTCAAGCATGTTAAAGAAGACGGCTCAATTAGTTACAACGATGTGGCAAGGACTGTATGTGTGAGCATTCATGATCCGAACAGTACATATCATAGCGGATTAGCTGACAAGATTATGGATGAGATGTTTCCTATTAGTATGCCTTATGTACCGTCAACTAAACCATTTTATGTATATTGTGAAGCTTTCTTATATGATACAGAAAAAAATGGAGACTTTGACACAGTTGGTGTATTTTATGTGATTACGCCAAACGGTGAAAAGGTTAAGATTAACCGCTTCTTTGCTAAGAAAGATAATAAGTTTGAAGAGATAGATATTTTCAAATATGATGCAAGAAAAGAGGCTGCGGAGCAATTAAAGAAAGCTGGTGAAAAGAATGATTAATTTCCTTTTAGGATTTGGTTTTGGATCTATTCTCAGTGTATTTTGTTTGTGTCTATTACAGGCTTCAAGCAAATTAGATGAGATGGAAGAAAAATTCAGAGAGGAGCCGGAGAATGAACAGAACTAGATTTATTCAAGGTTTAAATAGTAATATCGAACTTTCTGATAAAGAGAGAAGACGAGCTATACGAAATAGCATAAATAAGAGACCTTGGAAATTGAATTGCACTATTGCTATGGAGGAATTTGCAGAACTCACACAGCAGGTTAGCAAACAAATTAGGGGTTATGGTGACAGAATTGGACTCATAGAAGAGATGGCAGATGCTTATATTTACTTGAAACTTCTGGAGTCCATTTTTAATATCTCACCAGAAGATATGCAGAAAGCAATTGATGTGAAGATGGATAGAGAAAGGAAAAGATAGTGAATCGAACTACAAAAATTAATGTTCTTGCATATGCTTCACGACCAGAAATGGATATCAACTACTTCGGAGATATTGTGGAATATCAAGGAAAAAGATATTTTGTCAGCCTCTCCGAAGAAGTGGTTGAATTTCGTGGAATTGTGAAAGGAAGTGGCACAGTAAGCGATATGGAAAATTTGGAAGATAGGAGGTAAAGATATGAGTGATATTCATATTATAGGAACGCTTTCTAGGGAAGATACCATCGAAGAGGCGGCTTTATATTATCTTAGACTTGGGTATTCTGTGTCGATGGTTAGAAAACAGCCAAATGAAAATAAAGAAAATTTGATTATGTATTGCTTTAAAAATATTGAAGATTCAACTCGGATTGTAGCTATTCCTCATAAAGACGGAACTTGTGGAGAAGGGACACAATATGAAATAGCATACGCAAAATTTTTGGGAAAAAGAGTTGATATATGGAAAGGAGATTATAAATTAAGAAATGATTAAATTAGAAAATGTAGTTCTGGCGAGTCCAGATCAGATGGAGTTTATTATTCAGGGCATGAGAAATCCGATGAACTCATGGGAGAAGAGTGATAGCAGTTGTGGAAAAGCAACAAGGGTAACCAATGCTCAATGGTCAGACGACTATTTTATTGGAACTAATGATGCTAATCTCATGCAGCGGTTATCTAAAGCAGGTACCGATCATCGAAAGTTTATGAGAATGATGCCGGTGTATGTTAGAATAACTGCACCTTTATATTGGTGGAAAGAATTCGATACTTATAAGGTTGGTACGGTTGCTAATAGCTGTAGTACAATGCATAAGATTGCTGAGAAGGAGTTTGCACTGGATGATTTTTCGACGGAACATCTGCTAGGTTTTGACGGCCCACATAATGATGAAAGAGAAGTTCCTTATGTGCCGATTGATCATGACGATATTTCACCACTCGGATTATACAAATGTGGTATTATTCCAATGCTTAATCTATGCAGAAGAAGATATTTGGAAACAAAGTTAAAAATATACTGGTGGCAGATGATTCAGCTTCTTCCGAGCAGCTATAACCAGACGCGTAATGTTATGTTGAATTATGAGGTGCTGGCGAACATTTATAAGTCTCGTAAAGACCATAAGCTGGATGAATGGCGAGAATTCTGTAAGTGGATTGAAGAGCTGCCATATTCAGAGTTGATTACTGGAGGATTTAAGAATGAACAAATATAGTAAATATGCATTGTGTTTGTTAATTATTTCTGTGTGTGGAACAATATTATCTTATGCTATGAACGAGAAAATATTACTATGCGATATTTTTGTGGCTATCAACATTCTATTGTTTCAGAAAATGGAGGATTAATTATGTTTGAATGGTTAAATAAAATATTCCATAGAAAACCAAGTCCTTGTGATAACTGTGCTAGTTGGATTTCCTGCGATACTTGTAAAAATGGATGTAATAAACATGTAGCAACTGAAAAAGAATTGCAGGATTTTATGAAATATAGAGGAAGTCTTATGGATAAGGAGTGATATTTTGACAGTTACGGTAAAAGACTACTGGAAATCTCATGTCAGTTCTGTAATTTATGGATATTGTGTTTGTGGGCGAGAGGTACAGCACTCAGCTAAGAAGATTGATGAAAAGTGCCCATTATGCGGAGCAACTCTTGAGTGGGATTTATCAGATAAGAAATTACGGCATAACGGAAAGGAGAACAAAACAATATGACACATGATAAGTATGATACTGATATTTTAAAAACTCTAAAGTCTATAGATGCGAGTTTGAAAAGTATCGCCAAAAGTGTACAGCCAGTAAACACAACAGTTACGATTGACGACAATTCGGAAGATGCTGTAAGAGACTTCTTAAATTCATTACATCAGAAAAATATTCAACAGGAGGAAATTAAAGATGACAATTAATGAGTTATTACCTATTTTAATTCTGTTATTTGCGGTGTTTATCTTGGTATACACACTTACAACCAGAATTTTGGAAATTTTTGAATATAAGTTAAAGTTGAGAGCGACCAGGCTGAGAGCGACCAGTGAAATTATGAAGACTATGATTGAAAAAGGTCATAGTTACAATATTAATGACATCCAGAAGGCGTTAAAAAAGGAAGATAGGAATGCTATCGAAAGAAAATAACTGAACAAAGGGGACACAAATACGAATGACTATTGGAAATGATTACAAAAATCCAGAAGGTTATCCGAACCCAACTGCATATAGTGCAATAAATAATGTAGAAAAAACACCTGTAGAAAACAAAACATCACCAGAAGATGAAGAACGTTTTCACAAGCTTTTAAATACTATATTTACTATATGTGAGTTGGCTGGATTTCATATCGAAAGAAGAATTGTTATAAAAGACTGTAAAACAGGTAAAATTTGGAGGTAACTATATGAAAATATGTAAAGTAAGACCAGATCGCTCGACCTGTTCCGCTTGTTTAGATACTCAGGAAATGTTTAACGTGGTCGATGATTGTAGCAAATGTAAATTAAATACTGATACTTATGAATTATTGCAGATTGGAGCTGGATTTTTAAGCGTAGATTACGCAATGGTTCAAAAAGATGGAAAAATCACCAAAGTGTCATTAAGTCGTATTTATGATGTAAAGGAGGCTTTATAATGGATATGGAATATGATGATATTTTACGGACATTATGTGATGTGTGGGAAAGAGTTAAGGAAGCTATGAAGAAATTTGCCGAACGATTAAGGGAACTTTTCGGGAAATTATCTAAGGTTATTGAGCCTGGAAAGCCTATAAAGGTGACAGATTATCGATGTCATAGAGACTTTTACGTTCGTGCAGAGTATACATATATTCCAATATTCCGCAGAAATATGCCATATCACAGAAGAAATTTTTAAGATTTGGAGGTGAATTTGCAGGTGAATAAGCGTGGAAGACCGCCTAGAGACGACGGAGAAGTAAAAAATAAGCAGTATAGATTGCGTTTGTCGGACGGTGAGGAGTCTATTTTGGATGAATTATCGACTGAATATGGTATGCCAAAGGCTGAAATTCTGAGAAGAGGACTAAGAATGCAACATAATTTGCTGAGACATACTGGGTAAATTGATAAAAATTGGCTGAATTCGTGGATATCCATTTAATCATTTTTGGTCATTTTCTGCCCACTTTTGGGAAAATAAAAACGGGTAGAGACTGAAAAATTTGGGCAAAAGTGTGAAAAATATTTAATGGATATCCAACTTTGGTCAAAAATTTGGGTTTTCTGCCCACTTTTTAAAACGTTTTTGTCCATAAACTGAATGCCCGCAAACCCAGTATTTATGCGGGTTCTGAGTTCTTGGATATCCAACTTTGGTCAAAAACCCACTTTTTTTTCAACTTTAATGCGAAGAAAAAGTTTAATAAATATATATAATTAGCAAAAATTTTTGGGTTTTTGTCCAAGAAGGTAGTTCCAGCTCAAGAAGCGACTTTAAATTTAGTTTCAGCTATGGTATAATGTTGATAGTTTAAATATGGAGGGAAATATAATGAATGATAAAAACGATAGTGCGATTAAACCGATTGAAAGTTTCGAGATAATGGCTTGTGACGAATTACCAAATAAAAGTAAACTAAAAAAATTAGAATTATCATCTAATCAGAAAGCAAGTATCAGTATGTTACACCAAGAACTTCCATCAATCATGGCTGCTCAAACATTAGCAAATGCATATATTCTGAATCTTCCAAATGGTGTTTCAATATCAGATTTAATGCATTATAAGAATGGGCAATTAGGTACGCCATTTTATGGAGAACACGGAATTGCAGGACATGCATCGTTGACACAAATGCGACAGCAAGCTGTATTGATGGGGGCTTTTAGTGTAATGGCAATGGCTTCGGGACAATATTTCTTAAAAAATATTAATAATAATCTGACAGTTATTAATCAAAAAGCAGATAAGATTCTTGAGTTTCTTTATGGGGATAAAAAAGCTGAGTTGATGTCAGAAGTTAGTTTTGTTAATTCTGCATATCAGAATTACAATTCAATCATGGGATATGATAATCAGAGAACAGCAACAATTATTAGCCTACAGGCAGCAAGAAAAACAGCGGTAAAAGATATAGAGTTCTATATGTCAGATTTGGATTCTTTAGTAAAGTCTAAAGACAGTAATGATTTAGAACAGTTTGTTAATAAAGCTTTTAAGATTAAAGATTGTTTACAATTATCAGTACAACTGTATTGCATGAGCACTATACTTGAAGTCTTTTACTCACAAAATTTTGAAACAGATTATATTACTTATGTTGAAAAAGATATTCTTACATATATCGATAAGTGCGAAAAACGTCTTTTATCCAGTTTCTCGGCTATAGAGATGTATGTTATAAATTTTAAAGGACATCCACTAAAGAAAATTGACAAATCCATTTATGAGAATCGAATTGCTGAATATGTAGAGTTACTTGGAAATGGAAAAGAGTTCATTGAGCGAAAACCATTGCAATCAGTTTTACAGTCTTGCCTACAAAATCAAGTATGTTATTTGGATAAGGATGGAGAATTATATTTAAAGATTGCATAATAAACATAAATAACTTTATTGAAACAGAGATGCTTAATCGTATCTCTGTTTTTTTTACGCTCTTTTTTTGCACGCGAAAAATACATTCCCTTTTATGAGGAGAGAGGTAAAATATGCATTTTTAACAGCATTCACTTTCTCTTTTGATATTTGTGAAAGGAGCTTACAAAATGTTAGAAAACAAATTCCAGGCTAATCTAATTAAAGAACTTAAAAGACTTTTTCCTGGATGCATCGTTATGAAGAATGATGCAAGTTATATTCAAGGTATTCCAGACCTGCTAATTCTTTATAATGATAAGTGGGCTTCTTTGGAATGTAAAAAAAGTGCGTCGGCTAGTAAACAGCCTAATCAAGAATATTATGTGGACCAAATGAACAGGATGTCTTTTTCTCGTTTCATTTGTCCGGAAAACAAGGAGAAAGTATTATATGAACTTCAACAATCATTCCAATCTTGAAGGACAGCACGCATTTCTCGGAGCTAGTAAATATCATTGGATTAATTATAGCGAAGATAAAGTTGCCGATGCCTATTCAAAATTTCTTGCTACTCAGAAAGGAACTGTGTTACATGCATTTGCTGCACAGTGTATTTCTTTGGGACAGAAATTACCAAAGTCACAAAAGACTTTAAATATGTATGTTAATGATGCCATTGGTTATAAGATGACACCAGAACAGGCATTATTCTATTCTGAAAACTGCTTTGGAACAGCAGACTCAATTTCATACAGATCCGGATTACTTAGAATTCATGATTTGAAGACAGGAGTAATTCCGGCACACATGGAGCAGCTTATGATTTATGCCGCTCTTTTTTGTTTGGAATATAAAGTAAAACCTGCTGATATTGATATGGAATTAAGAATTTATCAGAACAACGAAGTTCTGTATCATAATCCAACAGCAGAAGATATTGTTCCAATTATGGATAAAATTATTACCTTTGATAAGGTCATAAGAAAAATAAAAGAACAGGAGGGTTAATCGATGAATCGAATAGCTAAAGTATTATCTCAGATTTCAGATGATATGCTTATGCATTATGGTGTTGCCAGAAGATCTGGTCGATATCCATGGGGTTCTGGAGATAACCCTTATCAGCATAGCGGAGATTTTCTGAGTCGTGTGCAGTCTTTGAAAAAGTCTGGTATGAGCGAAACAGATATTGCTAAAACTATGGGGCTTACAACAACTCAGCTTAGAACACAAATGAGTCTTGCTAAAGATGAAAGAAGAGCAGTGCAGGTTGCAACAGCCAAAGACCTTAGAGAAAAAGGTTACAGTTTAAACGAAATTGCTGATAAGATGGGATTTGCAAATGACTCATCTGTAAGGTCTTTATTGAATGAAAATTCAGAAGCCAGAATGAATCAGGCGAAAGCCACTGCTGATGTACTTAGAAAACTTATTGAAAAAAAAGGTATGATTGATGTCGGTACCGGAGTTGAAAGAGAACTTGGAGTTTCAAAAGAGAAACTTAACCAGGCTCTTTATATTTTGGAAATGGAAGGTTATCCAATTTATGGAGGTGGAGTTCCACAGGTTACTAATCCTGGAAAGCAGACAAATATAAAAGTAATCTGTCCACCCGGAACAGAGCATAAAGACATTTACAATTATGATGATGTGCATTCAGTAAAAGATTATATTTCTTATGATGGCGGTGAATCTTTCAGAAAAGGATTTGAATATCCTTCTAGTATGGATTCTAATCGACTTGCTATCAGATACAAAGAAGATGGCGGTATTAACAAAGATGGCGTTATAGAACTTCGTAGAGGAGTCCAGGATTTATCATTAGGCGATTCGCATTATGCACAGGTTCGAATAATGGTGGATGGAAAGAAATATCTGAAAGGAATGGCTGTCTATTCTGATGATATGCCAGATGGTGTTGATGTCATTTTCAATACCAATAAATCAAAAGCTGTTCCTAAAATGGAAGTTCTCAAGGATATTAAGAATGACCCAGATAATCCTTTTGGTTCTTTGATAAAGGAACATGGTGGTCAAAGCTATTACGATGACCCAAAAGGGAAATATACAGACCCTGTAACCGGAAAGAAACAGAGCTTGTCGTTAATTAATAAAAGAGCCGAAGAAGGAGATTGGGGCGAATGGAGTAAAACACTTCCATCACAGTTCTTATCTAAGCAGAGTTTGTCTTTGATAAAGAAACAGTTAGGTCTTGCAACAGCTGATAAGCAGGCAGAATTTGATGAAATATGTTTATTAACTAATCCGACAGTTAAGAAAACTTTGCTTAAATCATTTGCCGATGATTGCGATTCTGCGGCAGTTCATTTACAGGCAGCATCATTACCACGACAGAAGTATCAAGTAATACTGCCATTGACAACTATCAAAGATAATGAAGTATATGCACCTAACTATAAAGATGGCGAAACTGTTGCTTTAATAAGATATCCTCATGGAGGAACATTTGAAATACCAATTCTTAAAGTTAATAATAAATTGGCAGAAGGTAAACGTGTATTAGGAAACACACCTGCTGATGCTATTGGTATTAATAAGAAAAATGCTGACAGATTATCTGGAGCTGACTTTGACGGCGATACAGTCATGGTCATTCCTTGTAATTCGTCTAATAGCAAGGTAAAGATTACTTCAACTCATCCGTTAAAGGGACTTGAAGATTTTGATACTAAGGATTCATATGGTCCAGATTCAAGCAAACCTGTCAAAATTGATTCAAAAGGTAAAGAATACTACACAAGAAATGGTAGAACTTATCAGAGAATGTCTAATACTCAGACTGAGATGGGTATGATATCTAACCTTATAACGGATATGACGTTGAAAGGTGCTACAGAACCAGAGCTAGCTAAAGCTGTTAGACATAGTATGGTTGTTATTGATGCTGAAAAACATAAGTTAGATTATAAACAGAGTGAAATCGACAATGATATTAAAACTTTGAAAAAGAAATACCAAGGTACAACAGATTCAAATGGTCACTATCATGAAGGTGCGTCTACTCTTATCTCAAGAGCAAAATCTGAAACTTCTGTGTTAAAGAGAAAAGGAAGTCCGACTATCAATGAAGATGGTTCTCTTAGTTACAAAGAAGTTAAAGAGACATATACTGACAAAGATGGAAAAATAAAAATTCGTACTCAGAAGAGTACAAAGATGGCTGAAGTTAATGATGCCAGAGAATTATCATCCGGCACCCCACAAGAAGAAGCGTATGCAAAATATGCAAATTCTATGAAGTCTTTAGCAAATCAAGCAAGAAGAGAAATGGTTAATACTGGAAAGATTGCCTATTCTGCTTCTGCAAAAGCAACTTATCAGTCTGAAGTAGATTCACTTATGGGAAAATTAAATGTTGCTTTGATGAATGCCCCCCGTGAAAGACAAGCCCAGACTATTGCCAATGCAGAGGTTCAATCTAAGAAAAGAGACAACCCAGATATGACAAAGGCTGAAATTAAGAAGGCGAGTCAACAGGCTCTATCGAAAGCCCGCAATTCTGTAGGAGCTAAGAGAACTTCTATAGATATAACTGATAAGGAATGGGAGGCTATACAGGCTGGTGCTATCAGCGAGAACAAGCTAACACAGATATTAAACAATACTAACATTGATGTTGTCAGACAAAAGGCTACTCCTCGTGCCACAACATCACTCAGTACAGCTAAACAGGGTAGAATTTCAGCTCTATCCGCATCTGGCTACAGTACATCTGAAATAGCAGAAGCTTTAGGGGTATCTACTTCAACTGTATCTAAGTATCTGAATGGAAAGGAGTGAACATAGAGAATGGATGTAACTAAGTGTGCATTGACTACAATTGACAACCCTTATGATCCGTTCGACCAGTTCACCGAATGGATGCTATATGACGAGGAGAAAGGCTATCACTCGACATCGTATCTTGGTCGCATCGCAAGGACATCGGATGAGCTATCGGATGAAGAGAATGACAAAGAGATTGAAAGAGCGATAGACGAAATCATCAAATATGATTTTAGAAACATATACAAGAAAGTGAAGAAAACACTAAAAATTACGCAGACTGTCTAAGGGTATAGGGGGGGTGTCTAAAAAACATACCCCCACCCATATCGCGGCGGTCTTTATTTTTTCCCCAGAGGGAAATTTTTGAAAAATGTTCTGACATATCAGCAGGGTTTTAAAGAGTTTATAGGATTATTACTGAGCGGTGGCTGGCTCATCTTTAAAGGTTGTCTCCTTTCATATACAAGAGTGGTGCAATAGTCTCTGTAAACTCTTTAAAACCCTGCTGAAACTTTATATAAAGTGTGCGGAAATTACTTAAAAGGAGGCGGTAACTATGAGGAAAGTTAAGCCAGACTCATCTTCTGATACTGCCAGTCAGCGAATGCGACCAGCAATCACACCAGAAGCAAGACAGAAACAGATGATTTCTCTTGCAACTGATTGTGCTGAGGATTTAATGAGGTCTGGTAAGGCACCATCTCAGATTATTGTTCATTATTTAAAGCTTGGAACAAAACAGGCAGAGCTTGAATTAGAGAAGACAAAAAAAGAGTTAGCTCTAACAGAAGCAAAAACAAAAAGTATTCAATCTTCAGAGCAGGCAGAGGAATTATACAAGAATGCACTTGATGCTTTTAGAGGATACAGCGGACAGGATTCACAAAGGGAGAGTGACGAGTATGAGTGGGATGATTAAAACATATACTGAGCTTACCCGTTTACCGACATTTCAAGAAAGATTTGAATATTTGAAATTAGATGGTTCTGTTGGAATAGAGACATTTGGATTTGACAGATATTTGAATCAATTTTTTTATAACTCAAAAGAGTGGAAAAGGCTTAGAAATGAAATCATTGTCAGAGATAAAGGATGCGATTTGGCATGTGATGGATATGAAATTCAAGGAAATATTATTATCCATCATATGAACCCAATTACACCAGAAGACATTATTAATAGAAATGATGACCTTCTTAATCCCGAGTATCTGATATCAACAGTATTGAATACTCACAATGCTATACATTATGGTGATTCAAGTTTATTACCACACGCACCTGTAGAGAGAAGAAAAAATGATATGTGTCCATGGAGACATTAGAAGGAGGTTACTTATGAGCGAAAAAAAAGCAAATCAGTCACTACAGACGGCATCTGTTACTAAGTCATCAGTAGATGCAGCAGATACTAATATAAAAAATGAAAATATTAAAATTTTTGGTGTTGTTGAGAACTGTGGTCAGTTAAGAATTAGAAAGGAGCCGAATAAAGAAGCAGACGTTATAGGAATAATTCCAGTTGGCACAATGGTAGATCTTATAACTGATGATATTATTGATGGATTCTATGCCATTCATACCGAAGCATGTTATGGCTATTGTATGTCTGATTTCATTCAGGTTACTCGAGCTGAAAAGGAGTAGTGTTATGGCAGCAGAGAATATTTCTGATAGTATATTGACTTCTGTGAAGAAGTTACTTGGCTTAACTGAGGAGTATGATGCTTTCGATGTAGACATAATTATGCACATAAATTCGGTATTTACTATATTAACTCAGTTAGGTATCGGTCCATCAGATGGCTTTATGATAGAGGATAAGAATAATAAATGGTCTGAATTTATTGAAGATATGAGATTGTATCAGCTTGTGAAATCTTATGTGTGGTTGAAGGTAAAATTATTATTTGACCCACCTATGAATTCAGCTGTTATGGAGTGTTATAAAGCTCAGATTAATGAATATGAGTGTCGTTTACGAACTGTGAATGAAACTGAGGATTAAACCTTCGCAACTATTACATCCCCTCTTATGAGAAAGATAAACTTTAACTCATGAAAGGAGATTTTATTATGTTTAATAAGTTTTTTTTGAAGAGGTTGCAAGAAAGCGTTTAACAGAAAATGCGTTTCTTAGGTGGCAGATACAGAGAAATGATAGATTCTATAGAAAAAAAAGGTTGGGTTAAGAAAATGCCCAATGGAGGCGAAGCTATAGATATTATAAAAGTACATGCACATAATGAAAAGATAAACGCACTGATGTTACTAGTGTGTCTTGGGAACAATAGCAAGTGAGATAACAGATAGAAAATGAGTATAGTGAAGAATTTCAATGTTAAGAGATTATGGAAACATAGTCTCTTTTTTTTGTTTGTAAAAAAAATAGGAGGTGATGGTGAAAATGGATGATGAATTAATGCATTATGGTGTTCTTGGTATGAAGTGGGGACATAGGATGGCAAATACGTCAAAGAAAAAATCTAGTGGAAAACAATCTGCTAAAGATAGTGCTCAGATGAAAAGACAAAGAATAAAAAATAATGCAAAAAGAGTCGCTAGCATTATCGGTGCAGCATCTGTAATGGCGGTTACTATCAATTCTCTAAAAGATACACCAAAACAAACAGTATATATTGATAATGGTAAGAAATATACTAATCAGTATATGAAGAAAAATGGAACAAAGAAAGTATCTGATATACATGAAGATTGGTCATGGGCTGATTATGCATGGGATGAAGTTAATAGACATTAGGAGGAATGAGCATGATATTAACAGCACAAAGCCTTCCAAATAATACTCTGGCTCATCATGGAATATTAGGTATGAAGTGGGGTAGAAAGAACGGTCCACCTTATCCTATTGGAGTATCTGACCACTCCGCATCTGAAAAGAAAGCCGGTTGGAGAAAGTCTCTTGACAAGTCTGATTCAAACAGTCAAAATGATAATAAGAAACATGGCTTATCCGATAAACAAAAGAAAGCTATCAAGATAGGAATAGCCGCTACTGCAACAGCCTTAGCTGCTTATGGTACATATAAATTGGCTAAATCTGGAAAGCTTGATAAGTATGTAGAAACTGGCAAAACCAAAGTTAATGAATTACTAGGTAAGAAGAAATCGGGTAAAGTTGATATTGGTAAACAGAAAGTTAATGACTTATTTAGCAAGACTTCTAAGTCAACCACAAAGACTGTTCAGACAGTTAATGGAATCAAGAAGTTAGCAAAGGGTGAATCTTTAGAGGATACTTTAAAGAATGTTAATTCTCATTCCGGAACTAATAAGAACTACAGTAATAACTGCACTCTTTGTAGTATTACAACTTTCTTACGACAAGCTGGACTAGATGTAAAGGCTGGTTCTACTGGCGGAAAACCACAGCAATTAGGTGACAAAGTTGAAGCCTGTTTCAAGGGAGCTAAAGTTCTTGAAGGTTCAGCAGGAAAATTTGGTCGCTCGAGACAGGATGCCGCAGAAATGCTGATTAATAAGTTTGGTCAAAATGCATCTGGAGTCTGTTCTATTCAATGGAAAAATGGTGGTGGTCACGCATTTAACTGGTCTATAAAAGATGGTGTTGTTAAATTCTTTGATGGACAAATGAATAGAGATGACAATATAGTTAGTAAATATTGGAAATCTATAGATACGAATGGTGGTTTAACATTAGCACGACTTGATAATGCAGAAATCAATTTTGATGGCATTAAAGAATTATTGGAATTTTAAACAAGCTAAAATAGCATAGTCTTTTATGAAAGGAGGCATTCTATGGATGTGAATAAAGACGGAGTGGAATTATTAGGATTAGGACAATATACCATAAAAGATGTATTTAATGATCCTAGTGGAATACATAATGTTCAGGAAGATAAAGAATATTATTATGTATTTCCTGATTATAAACCTGGATATTGTGGTGATTCACTATGGATGGTTAATAAACGAAATAAAATGGTGTCTTGTACCAATATAAGCACTTTAATAGTAACTGATGTACTTGATAGTCTAAGGGATGTTCCTTTAGAAGAATTCAAAAAAAGAGTCTCATAAACAGAGGCTCTTTCTTCTTCCCCCTATAAAAGACCGATGAAAAATGATGTTTTAAAACTTAACGTTTTTCCGATGCTGAGTTGACAATTTTGCAAAAATTATCGAGCATTGGAACAGCATCAGTTGTATTTTTGCTAGCCAGTCCTAATATGACAATAGCACTTGTGCTAGCTAGAAACATTTTAGTTATTGCATTTATGCAATTAGGTAACACATGAGAACATTGAACCGATTGTAGAATCGGGTTATTCTTATTTGTTTTGACCAGGTTTTTGGTATGATTTTCATTCATTATAATGGACATCTCCTTATGTGGTATTTCATCGGTCTTTTTAGGTTGGGAAGTTATCTATTAGCACTCTAATATGTTGGCTGCTAATTGTCAATATCGTGTAATTTACATCCCCTCTTATGAGAAAGATAAGCTTTAACTCATGAAAGGAGATTTTATTATGTTTAATAAGAACAAAGTCGAAATTGTAGATTTCAAGAAAGAGGAAAAGAGACGTCAGCGTAAAGAAAGATTTAAAAGTAAAATTAATAATACTATGAATTGGATTAGTAATAACAAAGAAGTGGTTCTTCTTGTTGGACCGGCTTTACTTGGTTGCACGACAGCTGGAATAAAGGCAGTTAGCAAACATGTGAGTATGCACAAGGAGAAGGATTTAAAAGATTTGTATTGCTATGACAGGTCATTGGGACATTATTGGAGATTACGCAGAGAATTAACCAACGCTGAATGGATTGAGATTGATAAGAGAAAGAACAATGGAGAAAGATTGGCAGACATTTTGGATGAATTAAAAGTGTTAAAGTAAATAATCTAAAACGACTAGGGACTATGGAAACATAGTCTCTTTTCATTTGCAAAGAGACAGGGAGGTGAAAATTCAAAATGGATAATGAACTATACCATCACGGTATAAGAGGTATGAGATGGGGTGTTCGTCGTTATCAGAACAAAGATGGTTCCTTAACAAATGCAGGGAAGAAAAGATATGATAGAGATGTAAGAGAAAATCTTGGAAAGAAAAAAGATAACCGAATTGATACAAGTAATCCAGACCCTAACAGATGGGTAAGGGAAGACCTTGAGCGAAAAAAAAGAATTGTTGATACTAGCTCTTCTATGGTTAGGCAGTTGAAGTCTATGGAAAGTGAAACACGCCCGAAATCTAAGCGAAAAAGTATGGATTTATCAAATATGTCTGATAAAGAAATGCGAGACAGAATTAATCGTGAACTACTTGAGCAGCAGTATCAGAAATTGTTTTCAGAGGTCGAAGAACCTAAGATTTCTAAAGGTCGCGAATGCGTTAAGGATGTACTTTCAGTTGCAGGTGATGTATTAGCTGTTACTGGGTCATCATTAGCAATTGCTCTTAGTATCAAAGAATTAAGAGGTAAATAAGGAGAAAATTCAAAATGGCATTATCGAACACAGCCGTCCCGATATATTACGGCATGTTTAGAGATGCCGTTATTCGAGGCGAGATACCAGTTAATAAGGAAATCTCTATGGAGATGAACCGTATTGATGACCTTATTGCAAATCCTGGTGTTTATTATGATGACAAAGCAGTAGAAGGATTCATCTTATATTGCGAAAACGAATTAACACTTACCGATGGTTCTGATTTGAATCTTCTTGATTCGTTTAAAGTATGGTCTGAACAAATTTTTGGCTGGTATTATTTCGTTGAAAGAAGTGTCTATGAACCGTCTGAAGATGGTCATGGCGGACATTATGTTAAAAAACATATCCGAAAAAGGCTTATTAACAAGCAGTACCTCATAGTAGCACGAGGTGCCGCAAAATCTATGTATGGTTCTTGTTTACAGAACTATTTTCTCAATGTCGATATCACGACAACACACCAGATTACAACCGCACCAACAATGAAACAGGCAGAAGAAGTCTTATCACCTATTCGTACAGCTATTACGCGTTCAAGAGGACCATTCTATAAATTTCTTACAGATGGCTCAATAATGAACACCAGCGGTTCAAAAGCCAATAGAGTTAAATTGGCATCGACCAAGAAAGGAATAGAAAATTTTCTTACCGGTTCGTTATTGGAAATACGTCCGATGAGGATAGATAAGTTACAGGGATTGCAGCTCAAGGTTGCAACTGTTGATGAATGGTTATCCGGAGATATCAGAGAAGACGTAATCGGTGCTATTGAGCAGGGTGCGTCAAAGGTAGACGATTATTTGATTGTTGCTATTAGCTCTGAAGGTACAGTCCGTAACGGAGCTGGCGATACAATCAAAATGGAATTGCAGGACATCCTAAAAGGTGAATATATTAACCCTCATGTTTCTATCTGGTGGTACAAACTTGATTCTGTCGAAGAAGTTTCAAATCCAGATATGTGGTTGAAGGCTAATCCAAACTTAGGAAAGACAGTCAGCTATGACACATATCAGCTTGATGTTGAAAGAGCAGAGAAAGCCCCAGCAGCAAGAAATGATATACTTGCAAAACGATTTGGTCTGCCGATGGAAGGTTATACGTATTTCTTCACATATGAAGAAACTCTGCCACATCGAAAAAGAGATTTTTGGCAGTTGCCTTGCTCTTTGGGTGGTGACCTATCACAAGGAGATGATTTCTGTGCATTTACATTTTTGTTCCCATTATCTAATGGTGCATTTGGTGTAAAGACACGAAATTACATAACACAGAGAACATTAATGAAATTACAGTCTGCAATGAGATTGAAGTATGAAGAGTTCATTAAAGAAGGTAGTCTTATTGTTATGGAAGGAACTGTTCTGGATATGATGGATGTATATGAAGATTTGGACAACTACATTATTGAAAGTGGTTACGATGTAAGGTGTTTTGGGTACGACCCATATAACGCAAAAGATTTCGTAGAACGTTGGACACAGGAAAATGGTGTATTTGGTGTAGAAAAAGTAATCCAGGGAGCTAAGACAGAATCAGTTCCACTTGGAGAATTAAAGAAATTATCAGAAGATAGAATGCTTCTGTTCGATGAGGAGCTTATGACATTTACGATGGGAAACTGTATTACTTTAGAGGATACTAACGGAAACCGTAAATTGTTAAAGAAAAGATATGATCAGAAAATTGATGCTGTGGCAGCTATGATGGATGCCTATGTTGCATATAAGCTCAATCGAGATATGTTTGAATAAGGAGGAAAAATTCAAAATGGAATTAACAGTTGGCTCCAGACTGAAACACGCCTGGAATGCATTTCTGAATCGAGCCCCCACTGCCAATTATCAGTATGGTATAGGTGGAGGATATGCATATCGACCAGACAGATTTAGACTCACAAGAGGAAACGAGCGTTCTATCGTGACCTCTGTTTACAATCGAATAGCTTTAGATGTAGCCGCCATTAACATTCAGCATGTTCAGTTGGATGATGAAGGGCGGTTTTTAAATGTTGTAAAATCTGGACTTAATGATTGCTTATCATTAGAGGCAAATCTTGACCAGACAGGAAGAGCATTCATACAGGATGTAGTTATGTCAATGATGGATGAAGGTGTTGTAGCGATAGTACCTGTTGACACTACAATTGACCCAGATATATCTAACGGATTTGATATAACGTCAATGCGAGTAGGAAAAGTGATTGACTGGTATCCACAGCATGTAAAGCTGGAGGTATATAACGAACAGACAGGTGTAAGGCAGACAATTACTATGCCAAAGAGAAACGTAGCAATTATTGAAAACCCACTTTATGCCGTTATTAATGAACCGAATTCTACAATGCAGAGATTGGTTCGAAAGTTGAATCTTTTGGATGCTGTTGATGAACAGAGCAGTTCCGGAAAATTGGATTTAATTATCCAGCTACCATATGTTATCAAATCAGATACAAGAAGAAAGCAGGCTGAACTTCGAAGGAAAGATATAGAAGAACAGTTATCCGGCTCAAAGTATGGAATTGCGTATATTGATGGAACGGAGCATGTTACACAGTTAAATCGTTCAGTTGAGAATAATCTGATGAAGCAGATTGAATATTTGACGAGTATGCTATATAGCCAGTTAGGTATCACTCAGAGCATATTAGATGGAACAGCAGACGAGAAGACAATGCTTAACTACTACAATAGGACAATAGAACCCATTTTGTCGGCGATTGTTGATGAAATGAAACGTAAGTTCCTTACAAAGACAGCTCGTACAAAGAATAAGTCAATTAAGTTCTTTAGAGACCCATTCAAACTTGTATCAATAAGTGAAATTGCTGAGATAACGGACAAGTTTACGAGAAATGAAGTAGCATCATCAAATGAAATGCGTCAGGTAATTGGATGGAAACCATCTGATGACCCTAAGGCGGATGAATTGAGAAATAGTAACATATCACAATCTGATTCTGGAATCGCAACTCAGACTGATGATGAAAATAAAGATATAGGAGGAGAAATTCAAAATGAAGTATGATTTTGGTGGCTATGCCACACGAAATAATCTCACTTGCACCGATGGTCGTGTAATTAAGAAAGATGCGTTCAAGTCACAGAATGGAGAAACAGTTCCACTTGTTTGGAATCACAACCATGATGTTGATGATGTACTTGGATTAGCACATCTTGAAAATCGCGAAGATGGTGTATATGCGTATTGTGAATTTAACGATACGGAAAAAGGTAAGACCGCAAAAGAACTGGTGCAGCATGGCGATGTGAGGTCATTGTCAATCTTTGCAAATCAGTTAATGCAGAAAGGCTCTGATGTAATCCATGGATTAATCAGAGAAGTTAGTCTTGTAATTGCTGGGGCTAATCCTGGAGCTTTTATTGATGATGTAATTGCTCATGGAGAGGATGGTTCTGGAATAATTATTTGCTATGACGAGGGTGTAACAGTGTTTATGCACTCTGATGACAAACCGGATGACGAAGAGAAAACTAGGGATTCGGAAGATAAGAAAAAAGAAAAGTCCGAAGATGATGAGACTGTAGAAGATGTCTTTGACTCACTTACAGAAAAGCAGAAGACTGCTGTATATGCCGTTATCGGGACAATTATGGAAGATAATGAAAACAATGATAACTCAGATGATAATGAAGGAGGAAATGATAAAATGGCGATGAAACATAACGTATTTGAGAACAGTGTGCAGGCACAGGATAACACACTTTCTCATGCTGACCAGGTGGCTATAATTGAGACAGCAAAGATGAGAACAGTTGGTACTTTTAAGAATGCATTACAGATGTATGCAGAGGAGAATGCACTTCAGCATGATGCAACTAGCAGTGGTGTTGCAACAGGAGACCTTTCTAAGCTTTTCCCAGAGTATGCAGAGGTAAGACCTGGTGCACCGGAGCTTATTACTAATGATCAGGGTTGGATTAGCACTGTTATTTCTAAGGTACATAAGTCACCTATGTCAAGAATCAGAACAACACAGGCTGATATCAGAAATATTGACACTCTTAAAGCTCATGGCTACCAGAAAGGAAAGCAGAAGAAGTTAGCAGGAAACTTCAATCTTGTAAGAAGAACAACAGACCCACAGACTATTTATGTAAGGAATGCACTTAACAGAGATGACATTGTTGACATCACTGATTTCGATTATGTTGCATATCTGTACAGCATTGATCGTATGAACCTTAACGAGGAGCTTGCTAAGGCAATTATGATTGGTGACGGTCGTGATGATGGTGCAGAGGATAAAATCTTCCCAGAGCATATCAGACCAATCTGGCTTGATGACGACCTTTACACAATTCATACCGATCTCGATATTACAACTATGAAGGCTGAGCTTCAGGGAACAAATACAGGAGCAAACTTCGGTGATAACTATGTGTACGCTGAAGCAATGGTACAGACATTACTCTATGCAAGAGAGAACTATAAGGGAACTGGTACACCAGACTTATACTGCACACCGCATATGGCAAATGTAATGCTTCTTGCAAGAGATTTGAACGGTAGAAGAATCTACTCTTCTAAGGCTGAGCTTGCTACAGCGTTAAATGTTGGCAGCATCAATACAGCCGAGCAGTTCGCTAACAAGACAAGAAAGACTTCAGATGGAAAGACAAAGAAGCTTATCGCTCTTGTCGTAAATCTTCAGGATTATTCTCTCGGAGCAACAAAGGGTGGAGAAATCACACACTTCACTCAGTTCGATATCGACTTCAACCAGGAAAAATCACTTCTTGAGACACGCTGCTCTGGAGCTCTTACAAGAATCTACTCAGCAATTGCTATTGAGGAAGATGTCACAGATACTAAGGGTCAGCAGACTGGCGACTTAGCAGGCTAAGATAAATCTTAGAAAGGAAATTTCAAAATGAGTAAATTTTTTGGAGCAATTGGTTATTCCGTATCAGAAGAAACAGCTCCCGGTGTATGGACAGACCATATTGTAGAGCATAATCATTATGGTGATGTTAATAGGAGTAAGGCTCAGCACGAAACTGGAACATCACTTAATGATAACCTTAATATTTCAAATGAGTTTAGTATTATTGCTGACCCGTTTGCTTATGAGAATTTCCAGAATATGCGATATATCGTATTTATGGGGGCTAAGTGGAAAATTACGAGCGTAGAAGTTCAGTATCCACGATTAATTCTGACAGTTGGAGGTGTTTATAATGAGCAGACGACTTAAACTGCATAGTATTCTTTGCGGCATATTAGATTGCCCAGAGAGAGGAAAAGAATGTCGAGCTTATTTTCAGCCGCCAGCATCTGTTAGTATGAAATACCCTGCCATTGTGTATGCCCTTAATGGAAAAGATAAGAGGCACGCCGATGACAGGGTATATTTGTCTTCAAATCGTTATTCGGTGACAGTTATAGATAGTAATCCGGATAGCGACATAGTAGACAAAGTATCTGAGTTACCAATGTGCAGGTTCAATACAGCCTATACCAAGGATAATTTGAATCATACAGTATATGAAATTTATTATTAGGAGGAAATCAACATGTCAAAACTTACATGGGATAATGAAGGTGAGCGATTGTTTGAAACTGGTGTCAGTGAAGTCGCTCTTTACCCATTTCAGACAAATGGCTACACAAAGGGTGTTGCTTGGAATGGTGTAAGTTCTATTACAGACAGTCCTGGAGGAGCAGAGTCAAATAAGATTTATGCAGATAACATCGAGTATCTCAATCTTATGTCTGCTGAAACAGCTGGAGGAACTATCGAAGCATACATGGCTCCAGATGAGTTTGCAGAATGTGATGGTTCTGTAGAGGTTGCACCGGGAGTATATGCAGGTCAGCAGAACCGTAAGAAGTTCGGTCTTGCATATAAGACTATTCTCGGAAATGATACAGAGTCAAATGACCATGGCTATAAGCTTCACTTAGTATGGGGTTGTCTTGCTTCTCCATCAGAGAAACAGAACTCATCTGTAAATGAGAGTCCAGAGCCATTGGCTATGTCCTGGGAATACAGTGCAACACCTGTTAAAGTTACTGCGGCTGTTAAGGGCAAGAAGCTTAAAGCAACAGCAACAATGACATTCGATTCAACAAAGGTAGATGCCACAAAGCTTCAGAAGCTGGAAGGTATTCTTTATGGAACAGATAGTTCTGGATCAACTGAGCCAAGACTTCCAATGCCTGATGAAATCATTTCCATGATGACAACAGAAGGTTAATTAAATATTCAGTCTATGCGACGTATTCAGTTCGGCTGGCGTCGCTTTTTTATTTGAAAGGAGAAATTCAAAATGTATAAAGAAACTATTACTTATGTTGATTTCAATGGAACAGAAAGAACAGAAGACCATTATTTCAACCTTAGCAAAACAGAGATTACGGAGTTAGAGGTAAGTATGCCTGGTGGTCTCGCAGAGTATCTCATGGGAATTGTAAATGCTAAGAATGTTCCGGAAATTATGGCTTCATTTAAGAAAATTATTTTATCTGCATACGGCATCAAGTCGGCAGATGGAAGAAGACTTGAAAAAGGGGAAGAAATCAGTAAAGCGTTCACAGAATCACCGGCATATGACGTGCTGTTTCAGAGATTATTCTTATCTGGAGATGTTAATGCTGCTTCTGATTTCATTAATGCAATCATTCCACAGATTAAGGATGATGCGGCACAGTCGGCAGCAGAGAATAAGAATTTAACAGTTGTTTCGGGAACCGCACAGTAAATTCATTTGGGAGGTGTACAGATGCTTAATATTGTAATACCTTCAGTTGAATTATGGGATGAAAAGAATGAACAGTTCATCCATACAAAAGAACAAAAATTACAGTTAGAGCATTCTTTGGTTTCAGTTGCTAAATGGGAAGCTAAGTGGAATAAACCTTTTATAAATAAAAAAGATAAAACCACTGCGGAAATTATTGACTATGTGCGATGTATGACCATTACGCAGAATGTACCAGACGATTGCTACAACTATTTAACAACAGCAAACATAGAAGAAGTGAACAGGTATATCGCGTTACCAATGACTGCTACTTGGTTCACTGAAACAAAAAAGAAAGTAACAACAAATCGAGAGCAGATTACAGCGGAACTTATTTATTACTGGATGATTAGTTTCAATATTCCTATGGAATGTCAGAAATGGCATTTGAACAGATTGCTTACTTTGATAAGGGTATCCAATGAGAAGAATCAACCTAAAAAGAAAATGAGTCAGCAGGAACTATATCGTCAGCACGCTGCAATAAATGCTGCAAATAGAAAGAGATTTCATTCAAAAGGATAGGAGAGAATAAGTATGAATATGCCAATAATAAACACTAAGTATGAACATGTTAATGATTTTGTTAATACACTCGCACCTGTTGTATGTAATGCATGTGTGAAATATATAAGGGAAGGAAAAAAGACTATAAGTCCAGCTGTTATCATTGCACAGGCAGCTAAAGAATCAGGGTGGAACTTAAACGCTTCTTCATTGTTTGGAATAAAAGGAAGTGATATTGAATGCGATACTACTGAATATATTGATGGAAATTATGTGAGTATTAGGGATAGTTTTGTAAAATATCCAGATGTTACAAGGGCTGTATATGGCTATTTGGATTTGATGCAGTGGAATAACTACGATGACGCCACATCTGCTAATACACCCGAGGGAGAATTATACGGTCTCACTAATGCTGTTAATGGAACAGATAGAGATGAAAATGATAATTGGGTAGGTTACAATTACGCAACAGCTCCTGATTATTATGAAACTACATTAGACATAATAAATGATTTCGGATTAAGAATGTTTAATGATTATTTAAGCAGCATTCTCAATGAATCATCTAATACACCAAGTGATGATATAGATGAATCTGTAGTAGATGCAATATATCGCGGCGAATATGGAAATGGGGAAGAACGCAAGCAGAAACTTGCATCCGCAGGATATAGCTGGGCTGACTATCAGGCAGCTGTAGAAGCAAAATATTATTTGGATAATGCAGAAGAATCGGAGGAAGACAATGACACATCTGAGGAAAATACAGATGAAAGATATGCAACAGTAGAACCAGGTGGTTCATTCTGTCAGATTGCAAGAGATTATTTAGGCGATGAATGCAGGGCTCAGGAACTGGCAGAGTATAATAATATGACATTAGATACTATGTTATATGCAGGTATGGAATTAAAACTTCCTTGCTAAATAATAATTTTTGAGGAATATATCATGATAAGTTTCAGACAAAAGGGCGATTTCCATAAACTCACCAGGTATCTGGAAAGAGTGGAAGAAGTAGCACGAATAGGGGACCTTGATAAATACGGTCGCCAAGGTGTGGCAGCCCTTGCGTCTGCTACGCCGAGAGATACTGGAAAAACTGCAAATTCATGGAATTACGAAATAAAACAGGAGAAGGGTTCGGTATCTATTAGTTTTTATAACACGAATATTCAAAATGGAGTTCCAATTGCAATTATCTTGCAGTATGGACATGGAACTCGTAACGGAGGCTGGGTACAGGGTCAAGATTATATCAATCCTGCTATTCAGCCTATTTTTGACGAAATTGTCAAGTCGGCGTGGAAGGAGGTTACAAGCTTATGAGTACAACTGTTGACCAAAGAGTCGTAGAAATGCGATTTGACAATAAGCAGTTTGAAAATAATATTCAGACAAGCTTATCTTCGATAAACAAACTTAAAAAGAGTTTGAATATGGAGGGAGCAACAAAAGGACTTGAAAGTGTTGAAAAAGCCTCCGGTAAGATAAATCTTTCTGGGTTAGCAAATGCTGTTGAAACTGTTAATGCAAAATTTTCAGCATTAGAGGTAATGGCTATTACAGCTTTAGCAAATATTACAAATTCAGCAGTAAATGCTGGAAAGAGCATTATGTCGGCGTTGACTATTGATCCTGTAAGAACAGGTTTTGAGGAATATGAAACACAGATTAATGCTGTTCAGACAATCTTAGCAAATACCTCATCAAATGGGACGACCCTTGACCAGGTCAATAATGCATTGGATGAGTTAAACCACTATGCGGATATGACTATTTACAATTTTACGGAGATGACACGTAATATTGGTACTTTCACAGCAGCCGGCGTTGATTTGGACACTTCTGTTTCCGCAATCAAAGGTATTGCAAACCTTGCCGCCGTATCTGGTTCAAATTCACAGCAGGCAAGTACGGCAATGTATCAGTTATCACAGGCATTGGCAGCAGGAACAGTTAAATTGCAGGACTGGAATTCAGTTGTAAATGCTGGTATGGGTGGTCAAGTATTCCAGGATGCCTTAAAAGAAACAGCAAGAGTGCATGGAATAGCAATTGACGACATGATTAAAGATGAAGGGTCATTCAGAGAAACTTTACAGAAAGGTTGGCTGACATCAGATATCTTAACTGAGACATTATCGAAGTTTACTGGTGACTTAAATGAGGAACAGCTCAGAACAATGGGTTATACTGACGAACAGATAGCATCAATAATCAAAATGGGTCAAACAGCAAATGATGCCGCTACTAAAGTAAAGACATTTACTCAGTTATTTGACACATTAAAGGAAGCCGCACAGTCTGGCTGGACTCAGAGTTGGGAAATTATCGTTGGTGACTTTGAAGAAGCGAAAGAGCTACTCACAGAGATGAGTGATACATTCAGTGCGATTATAAATTCATCAGCGGATGCCAGAAATAGTATGTTACAGGGTTGGAAAGACTTAGGTGGAAGAACAGCACTTATAGAAGCGGCAAGAAACGCTTTTGAGGGAGTGCTTAGTATTATCGAACCAGTGAAAGAAGCATTTCGCGAAATCTTCCCTCCGATGACAGCACAACAGCTATACAATATTACAGATGCGTTAAGAAATTTGACAGCACATCTGAAACTAAGTGATACAAATTCAGAAAATTTGAAGAGGACATTTAAAGGTTTGTTTGCAGTAATTGACATTGTTAAACAGGCTTTCGTTGCTGTAGCGAAAGGTGTTGGTTCTCTTTTAGGTGGAACTGGCGATTTAGCAAGTTCTATTTTATCAGTTACAGCACGTTTTGGAGATTGGCTGGTAAAACTTGATGATACTATAAAGAAAACGAATATATTTAACGCAGCTATACAAGCAGTTGTTAAATTTATAAAAACAGGTGTGGCAGTAGCAACAGATTTAATCGACAAAGCTGTTGACGCAGTCGCAAGATTCGTAAATGCTATAAAGCAGAAATATGATACTGGCGGATTTGCAGTTATTCATTCCGTTTTGGAAAGAGTACATACAAGAATGTCAGAAGTTGGAGAAGCTGCTGATGGAATGCGAAGTGGAGTTGAAATTGCAATTGGTGCAATGGGTAAGGCACTCGAAAATTCTAAGTTTTTACAAGCCCTCCAGGCATTATGGGATGGTGTAAAGACTATTGGAAATGGTATTACAAAAGCAATGAAAACTCTTGCAAGTGGATTTGTAGAAGATATCAATAATGTCAATTTCTCAAGTGTGTTCGATGTTCTCAGTGGAATTTCATTAGCTGGAATTGCGGTTGGAATTAATAAATTTCTTAAAGGGATTACAGATGCAGTGAGTGATGTTACGAAACTAACAGACCAAATCAAGGGAATTCTTGATAGTGTTAGAGGTTGTTTTGAAGCATATCAGACACAATTGAAAGCAGGAACTTTAATTAAGATTGCAAGTGCAATTGCTATTCTCACAGGGGCTATAGTAGTTCTCTCACTTATTGATTCTGCAAAATTAGCATCAGCTATTACAGCTATGACTGGATTGTTTGCCGAACTTATGGTATCTATGGCTATCTTTACAAAGATAAGCGGAGACCTTAAAAAAGCTGGAAAGACAACTACAATTATGTTGGGTTTATCAGTTTCAGTGTTAATTCTTGCATCAGCGTTAAAAAAGATTGCATCTTTGAGTTGGAATGAGATAGCGAAAGGACTTACTGGTATTACTGTAATTTCTGGCGTTTTGGCAGGAGTTGCAAAAGTTATTTCAAAAGATGAAAAGATAATTACCAAAGGTGCTTTTAACCTTATATTTCTAGCGACAGCTGTTAAGATATTAGCATCTGCCTGCAAGGATATATCAAAACTTAGCTGGGGAGAACTTTGTAAGGGACTTACTGGAGTAGGTGTCCTGATGGCAGAGATAGCTTTATTCTTAAATACAGCTAAATTTAGTGGGAAAGTAGTATCAACAGCAACAGGAATTCTTGTGTTGTCAGCCGCTATAAAAGTATTAGCATCTGCCTGCAAAGATTTAGGCTCTATGCAGTGGAGTGAGATTGGAAAAGGGCTTACAAGTATTGGTATATTACTTGCAGAAATTGCAACATTTACAAATCTTACAGGTAATGCTAAGCATGTTGTATCAACAGGAGTTGCGTTAATTGCTATTTCAAGTGCTATGAAAATTATGGCATCGGCTGTAGGGGATTTTGGTTCTATGCAGTGGGATGAAATTGGTAAGGGATTGACTGCTATGGCAGGAGCATTGGTAGAGATTGCATTAGCAATCAAATTAATGCCTAAAAATATGGTATCAACCGGTGTTGGTCTTATTGTAGTTGCTAGTGCTCTTACAATGTTATCAAATGTTCTAAGTACAATGGGAAATTTGACATGGGAAGAGATTGGAAAAGGACTTGTTACTATGGGAGTAGCGTTAGCGGAATTGTCGATTGCGTTAAATCTTATGAACGGAACATTGGCTGGTTCAGCAGCGTTACTTATTGCAAGTGCTTCATTAGCCGTATTGGCTCCAGTGCTTAGTATATTAGGAGCTATGAGTTGGAAAGCAATTGCTAAAGGCTTAATTTCCTTAGCAGGTGCATTTACAATTATAGGTGTGGCAGGAGCTGTATTATCACCGATAGTTCCAAGTATTCTGGCGTTAGCAGGAGCATTCACACTTATAGGCGTAGGCGTTGCTGCGACAGGAGCAGGCTTATTAGCGGCTGGACTTGGATTACAGGCACTTGCTGTTGGACTTACTGCGATAGCTGCGGCTGGAACAGCAGGAGCGACAGCACTTGTAGCGGCATTGGCAGTCATTATTACAGGCGTGGCAGATTTGATTCCGGCAGTATTGGTGAAATTGGCAGAGGGAATTGCTGAGTTCTGTGTTGCATTAGCAGGGGCATCATCACAAATTTTAGAGTCGCTTGTCGTTATTATTACTGCTTGTCTGTCGGCGATATCAAATGTGGTACCTCAATTGGTCGAAGTTCTCGTAACATTGCTGGTTACAACTCTTCAAACTTTGGCTGAGCATACGCCAGAAATTGTACAGGCTGTATTCGATATTCTGATTGCATGTCTACAGGGAATTGCAGATAATATCGGAATGGTGGTTCAGACTGCTATAGATATTGTGCTAAATTTCATCGACGGAATAGCTCAAAAATTACCAGATGTGATTCAGTCTGGTGTTAATTTGCTCTTGAGTTTCATCGAAGGAATTATTAGTGCTATCGATAATAACTCTGAGCGATTAGCAAATGATATACGAAATTTGTTTAAAGCATTGATTCGTGCAGCGGTTCTTGTACTTACTGGTGGAGTTGTTGATATTAAAGAAATAGGTTCAAAAATAATGGATTCTGGATTGATTCAGGGTATCAAAGATAAATTATCGCATTTAAAAGAGACTTTTCAAAGCTTGTTATCGGATGCCAAACAGGTTATTTATGATAAAATAGATGACTTTAAAGATGTAGGAAAGCATATTATAGGTGGACTTATAAATGGTATCACAGATAAAGCTTCTGATTTAGCTGACTCAGCAATTAACGCAGCAAAGAGTGCTGTGAATGGAGTAAAGAATTTCCTTGGTATTCATTCACCATCGAGGGTATTTGCTGAAATCGGTAGGTATGCTGACGAAGGCTTTGTCAATGGTGTAAAAGCTTATGCCGGAAAAGTATCTGACGCTACTGTTGATATGGGAAAAGGTGCTGTTGGAGCAATGTCTGACACACTTTCAACTATTGCAGATTTGGTTAGTTCAGATATAGACGCAGAGCCTACTATAAGACCGGTAATGGATCTGTCAAATATTCAAAATGGTGCTAATCAGTTATTTAGTATGATGAAGAGTGTTGATGGGTATTCGTTATCCGGTTCATTAGACATTGCCAATAGAACCGGCAGTCGTATTAATGAAGTAAGAAGTAAAGCAACTGATAATTCCAGTGTGTTAGATAAGATTTCAGATGCTGTTGGAAACTTCAACGGCGGAAATTCATTTGAAAATACATTCAATATCACAGGAAGTAATCCTAAAGAAATTGCAGAGGAAGTATCAAATATTATTCAGAGACAAGTTGAAAGGAGGGATGCTTCATGGGCGTAATTATTTACAACGGTATTTCGTCAGAAGAATTCGCTATCCAAGTGGAGCACCCACCTGGATATGAAACTCCGGAAAAGGACTATGAAATTACACATATTCCTGGAAGAAACGGAGATATTTACATAGATAAAGGGTCATATAAGAACGTATCAAGAAGCTATGACATAGCTATTGGTGCTGAAAATAAGGATTTTATAATGATGGCAAATTTTATTTCGGAGTGGCTTAATTCCGCATCTGGATATGCTAAGTTGGAAGATTCATACGAGCCGGAATATTATCGACTTGCTGCTTATAAGAGTGGCGGAACAATTGAAAACATATTACAGCACGCTGGGCGTATTACAGTCGCATTTGATTGTAAACCTCAGCGTTTTCTTAAATCTGGTGATAATCCAGTAATTGTTAGGGCAACGAGCAAATTAAGAAATCCCACAGGATTCAAGTCGCTTCCGATTATTAAAGTGAATGGCTTTGGAAAGGGAGATTTAAGAATTGGGGACTATGTTATCACTATTTCAAATATTAGTTCGTATCTGACAATTGATAGTGAATTACAGGATGTGTATAAAGGTATTACAAATTGTAATTCACTTGTAACATTGAGTAACGGATTTCCGAAGCTTATAAAAGGTGAAAACAAAATCTCTTTTTCTGGTGGAATAACAAGTGTGGAGGTGATACCTAAATGGTGGACACTATGATTACTCTTCATGAGTCTACAGAAACATCATTCACGACGAATGGATTAGGCACATTAAGTGATGCTATTACTTGCGAAGTTACTGAAGAAAGAAATGGCGAGTTTGAACTTGAAATGGAATATCCGGTTACAGGTATCAGATATAAGGAATTACAGCTTAGACGTATCATTATGGTAAAACCAAATCCTTATTCTGACCTACAGCCATTCCGAATATATGCAATAACAAAACCAATTAATGGAATTGTAACGGTAAATGCAGAGCATATTAGCTATGATATGTCTGGTTATCCAGTGTCGCCATTTGTAGCTGATACAATTCAAAATGCATTTATTAATTTGAAAGATGCATCGGCTGTATCATGCCCATTTTCATTTTCTACGGATAAAAGCACTACGGCTAACATGACCGTGCTTAAACCATCAAGTATGAGGTCTCTTCTAGGAGGAATGGATGGCTCTATTCTTGATGTATATGGAGGAGAATACGAGTTTGATAGATATACTGTTAAACTTTGGAATAAAAGAGGTGCTGATAGAGGAGTAAGTATTCGATATGGAAAAAATCTTACAGATTTAAAACAGGAAGAAAATTGTAGTTCAGTATATACTGGTGTTTATCCATTTTGGTATTCTGAGCAGGACGGACTTGCACAATTAGACGAAAAGATAGTTAAAGCATCTGGAACATATAATTTTATAAGAATTTATCCGTTGGATTTATCGCAGGAATGGCAAGATAAGCCCACACAAGAGCAATTGAGAGCAAGAGCAAATTCGTATATGAAAGCTAATGATATAGGAGTTCCAACAGTGTCTTTAACAGTATCGTTTATTCAGCTGTCGCAGTCAACGGAATATGAAAATTATGCACTTCTTGAAGACGTACATCTTTGTGATACAGTGATGGTTGAATTTCCAGAACTAAATGTTAGTGCCGCAGCAAAATGCATAAAAACTGTATATGATGCGATAAGCAACAAGTATATATCAATTGAACTTGGAGAAGCAAGAACGAATTTAGCCTCAACGATTTCGAGTCAGAGTCAGGTGATTTCGGATTCAGTTACTAAAACATTTATGCAACAAGCTATTGAAAATGCCGCACATCTTATTAGTGGGGGTCTTGGTGGATATGTGATTATGCATAGCAGCACTGGAGGAAAGTATCCGGATGAAATTCTTATTATGGATACGGACGATATAGCTACTGCTAAAAAAATTTGGCGTTGGAATAAAGGGGGATTAGGATATTCTTCAACAGGATATAATGGTCCGTTTACTTTAGCTATGACACAAGATGGTCAGATTGTAGCTGATTTTGTTAAGACCGGAACAATGAGTGCTAATCGTATAAATGGCGGCACTTTAATTCTTGGTGGAAAGAACAATTTAAACGGTACGGCACTTATAAAGGGTGCAGACGGAAATGTTCTTATTCGACTTGACGGGGACGGGATGACTTTATCAGAAGATGTTCGGATTCCTTATGATAATATTTCTGATACTCCATCTATCCCAACAAAAGTGTCGGAGCTTACGAACGACTGTAAATATGCAACAGCGACTGATGTTGAAAAAATTATATCAAAGAGTGATGGCATTACACGTAGGATGAATTTTGTGCAAATTGGCGAAGTGAATTCAGATGGTAAAGTATCAAAATGGACAAATGAGTGCTACTTGGAATTTAAAAATGGTATTCTCGTTAATTGCTCATTACAAGATTATTAGAAAGTAACATATAAAAATTTATTAGAAAGAAAATACGAGGTGACAAACTATGGGTGTATATACACCAGACTCAAATAGAGTTGTACATTATACATATGCCGATATGACAGCTCGTCAGATTGTACGTCCGGTTCATCTTGTACAGTATGACCAAGGCTTACCAATTATTGCAGTAAAACTGTATAATGACGGACTTGAATATACAATACCTGCGAATGCAACTGTTAATATTAGATGTGGCAAGGTTGATGGTAACTTTGTATATAATCCTGCATTGGGATGGGATTCTGCTATGCATACAGTTTACTTTGAAGTTACAAAGCAAATGACTGCACTGGCAGGAGAAATAAATCCTATTGTGGAGATTGAACTAAATAACAAGATTGTATCCAGTGGAGCTATTGCCGTACAGATTGATTTTAATCCTGTACAGGAACAGAGTATAAAATCAACAACTGAATATATCACAGGCAAACAATATGCTGAACAAGCTGTAGATGCAGCAGCGAGAGCATCTAATTCGGCAAATGAAGCCGCTGAATATGCTAATACAGCATCTAAAAAAGCTGATGAATCATCATCATTCGCAGCAAATTCAGCAAATTCAGCAAATTCAGCAAATGCCAGTATGTTGGATGCAAAAAAATATGCTGATAAAGCATCATCGTCAGCCGCTTCTGCTTCACAGAGTGCCACAGAGGCAGCAGACAGTGCAGACGAGGCAGAAGCATATGCGGCATCATGGAAAGGTTCACTATTGCCGCAGGGAGTTGTAGCTTTTTGCGAACTTCCAACATCTGGGCTTGTCGCCGGACATCTGTATGCGGTAAAAGATAAATTCATAACAGACGGCAGATTTGAAGAGGGAGAAAAACATCAGTATCCGGCAGGTACATGTGTTTACTGGACAAAAGAAAACAAGTGGAAGGTTTTGTCGGGAGTTTTAAGCCTTGAACTTACAAAGGCAGAATATGATGCACTTACAGACGCACAGAAGAAAAACGGAACAATCTATTATGTAAAAGATGCAGACAATTTTATAGAAGCAAATGAAATAAACGGACTTGCGGTCGTGGCGATAAGCGGAAATTATAACGACTTAAAAAATAAGCCTTCTTCACTGCCTGCGTCTGATGTGTCAGACTGGGCGAAAGCAAAAACAAAGCCGTCATATTCTGCCAATGAGGTCGGGCTTGGAAACGTAGGAAACTTCAAGGCAGTGTCTACTGTTTCTGGTCAGGGCTTGTCTGATGCTGAAAAAAATAATGCCAGGGCAAATATAGGAGCACAGGCGACAGGCAGTTACGCCGCATCAACACACACGCATGACGACAGATATTACACTGAATCAGAGACAGATACAAAGTTAAAAGAAAAGTTAAGTGCAATATTGAAAGGGTCCGCAAATGGTTTGGCTGAACTTGATTCCACAGGCAAAGTCCCGGCTTCACAGCTTCCGTCATTCGTTGATGATGTAATTGAGGGCTATCTTTACAATGGAAAGCTATATAAGGAATCGGGGCATATAACGGAAATAAGCGGCGAATCGGGTAAGATATACGTTGATTTAAGCACGGAAAAGACTTACAGGTGGTCGGGAAGCACTTTCGTTGTAATATCTGATACTCTTGCACTGGGGGAAACGTCAACGACAGCCTACAGGGGAGACAGAGGAAAGACAGCATATGAACATTCACAGTCGGCTCATGCTCGTACAGATGCAACAAAGACAGAAGCATCTGCGACGAACGGAAATCTAAAGATAAACGGAAATGAAACACAGGTTTACAGACACCCGGCTGGAACAAATCCACATGGAACGACAAAGGCAGATGTAGGTCTTGATAAGGTCGGAAACTTCAAGGCGGTATCAACTGTTGCAAGTCAGGGCTTGTCTGACACAGAAAAATCAAATGCCCGGACAAATATAGGGGCACAGGCGGCTGGAACATATCTGACAGCTCATCAAGATATAAGCGGAAAGCTGGATAATACAGCGGCAGGTGCGGATTCGCTTCTTTCAAAGATAACAGCAAGCTGGACGGAAGCACCGACAGATGATACGAATTTTATACGACAGGATACCGGTGGTAAAAATGAATTTGGCAGAGTTAAATTTTCGACATTGCTGACTTACATAAAATCAAAGCTATCAAAAGTTGCCGCAAGTGGTTCATATAACGATTTGAGTAATAAACCGGCTATTCCATCTGTTGGAAATGGAACAGTGACTATTAAGCAAGCCGGAACGGTTAAGGGGACATTTACAACGAACCAAAGTGGCAACACGACGGTGGAGCTTTCTGACAGTAATACTAATACTTGGCGTGGAATTCAGAATAATTTAACATCAGATTCAACATCAGATTCTTTATCAGCCGCACAGGGTAAAGTGCTAAAGGGATTAGTTGACAGTAAGGTAACTGAATCACAAAATGTGGCAACCGACCTTAATAACATAAAGTCAACAGGAATACATCATATATCTGCAAGTACATCAAATAATCCTACCGGTACGCATGGAACTTTATTTGCAGAATTCAACGTAGGAACACCATATCAAATATGGCTTCCCGATAATTCAAACACTGCATATAAACGTAACTATACGACTTCGACATCATCGTGGGGAAATTGGACGCAGTTAAAATTTACAGATACAGTATATAGTGATGCTACTCAGTCAGCAAACGGTCTTATGTCTCCGTCAGATAAAAAGAAGTTGGATGGCATAACAAGTGGAGCAAATGCAGTAATCAAAGTCATGTCAGCTACTGATTATAGTAAATTAACTGATGCACAGAAGAAAAATGGAACTATTTATCTAGTAAATTAATGAAAGGGAGAACGACATGGGAAAGATTTATTATAACGGCGTTGATTATTCAACACCGACATCTTCAAACGTTGCCGGAGTAAAAGGTGCTGCGGAATCCGCCTACAGGACAGGCAATGTTAATATAACCCCTACAAATATCGGGCTTGGTAATGTAAACAATACAGCAGATAAAGATAAGAGTGTAAAGTATGCCGAGAATGCAAATAATGCGGGATATGCGAACTATGTTAATAATGCTGATGATGTCAATGGTCATGAAATTGAAATAGGATATAACAATCCGGTGACGGATTATACAATGATTAACTTTTTTGCTGCATTTACATCAGATAATGATGAAATAATAATAAGACCTGTAGATGATGCTCTTGTAAGAGAATATTTTTCAATGGTAACGACACAGGAGGTTATAAATGGCGTACTTACATTTGGCAAAGATGATAATTACGGGCTTAGGGCATATGCGGATAATTATGGTAGAATTGGAGACAGTTCAAAACAGTTTTATGAAGCATATGTAAATAAAATTTATGAAAATAAAACATTGTTATCAGACAAGTATGCTCCTAAAGCGGTTGAATTATATAATTCGATAAGCACTGCTTTTAATGTTCATATTACATTGAGTCAGAATGTCAGTAATTTTAAAACACTGGAGATATTTTATGTCGACAACGATGGCGTTGACAACAGTGTAAGAATAAGAGCGGCGGCTTCAGCATTTAAAATGAGTTCACATGCTTATATAAGCGGTACATGGTATGATAAGTTCACATATTATTCAGTTGTTGGAACAAAGCTGAATTTCAGTTCTTCATATCAGAAGAACCAAGGCGGTGTAGTTGAAAGCGGCAATTATCATAAGATTTATCGTGTGGTTGGATATAAATAATTTTTAAACATATGATATAAGACTGTAAAAGGAGGAATTATGGAACCTTGGTTTCAAATCATAATTACAATTTTTAGTTCGGTACTTGCGTCTTCTGGATTATGGGCGTATTTATCAAAACGAACAGAAAACAAAGATGTAAAGACAGAGATGCTTATTGGATTAGCACATGATAGGATTATGTATCTTGGTATGTCGTACATTGAGAGAGGATATATTACTCAGGATGAATATGAAAATTTGAAAGTATATCTTTTTGAACCATATGAAAAATTGGGAGGTAACGGTTCTGCTAAAAGAACTATGCAGGAGGTCGATAAACTTCCAATACATAAATTTATTCAAAATAAGGAGGACGAACATGATGAAACTTAATGACAAGACTTACGACACACTGAAATGGATTGCAATGTATTTGCTTCCAGCGGCTGGTACTTTATATTTTGCTCTTGCAGGTATTTGGGGACTTCCATATGGCGAACAGGTTGTTGGTACAATTACAGCTGTTGACACATTCCTTGGAGTTATTCTTGGAATTAGCACAGCACAGTATAACAAGGCTAATAAAACGGAGTAGTATCAGTATTTGTTAAGGGGGCGTGCGAATAGCATTCCCTCTTAATTTTTCCGTACGTAGGTTACTGGTAAAAAGATTATGATTACCTCAAGACTGGAGGTGATTGTATGAAAGATAAACTTTTATTATCTATAAAGGAGACATCAGATTTATTTGGTATAGGTCAGCACCGATTAAGGGATATAATCCGTGAAGATTATGATTATAAATATCATTTAATGGTTGGTCGTGTTATAAAGATAAAAAGACAATCATTTGAAGAATTTATAAGCAAAGTAGAGCAGATATAAAATATCGACAAGGTGCCCTGGATGTGATATTATTATTTAGTATTCATTCGAGGCACTTTTTAATGGAGGGCTGAGAATATGGCAAATAAAACTAAATCTGAAAAAAACAAACCGAAAAGAAAAACGTTGAGGGCTGACGAATACTATAACTCAAAAACGAAAAGGTATGAGTATCATTATAAAGATGCTCTTGGAAAGGAAAGAGTGGTAAGCTCATATAGACTCGAACCTACGGATCAATTACCAAAAGGTAAGCGTTCGGGGAAAAGTTTACGTGAAAAGGAGGCAGAATTAAAAGTACAGTTAGAAAATAATATCGACATGGACGGAGCTAAACTCACATTATTAGAAGTAATAGATAGATATCTTAAACACTTATATAATAGGAAAGAACTAACTCATAATACTAAGGTTGGATATAACACAACCATAAAAACATTAGCACAGTACAAACTTGGTCACATGGAAATAGGTAAAATCAAACCAGAGCATTGTGAAGAATGGCTTTCAGATATGAAGAAAAAGCATAGAGGCTCAAGTATTCAGACTCAAATTAGCCTTATAAAAAGAGCATTTGAATATGCAATCGATTATGATTACATAGTAAAAAATCCTTTCAGACGTATTACTACTGATAAGAGTGATAGTAAGAAAATGGAAGCAATATCAATTCGGGATATGCAGCGATTCCTTGAATTTTGTTCAAAGGATGCTCATAGTGCTCATTGTTATGACATGATATATGTGCTGTTTTGGACTGGTTTAAGGGTATCAGAGTTATGCGGTTTAACACTTGATAATATAGATATGGAAAATCATTTAATTCGAGTAGAAAAACAACTGCAATGTATCAATCATACGCATGTTGTCTTACCGACGAAAACCATAAATGGAACAAGGTATGTTCCTATGACTGATGGTGTATATGAATGCTTTCAGAGAATATTGAAAAATCGTTATATTATGGGGGATATTGAACCAGTGTGCTATGATGAAAAAGGCAAAGCATATGAAGGATTTGTATTTCTGGCAACAAGAAGCAGAAAGACAATCGTTAGATCACATGTCGAAGAATACTTGCAAAACTGTATCAAGAGATTCAACAATGCAAATTCTGATAATCCTATACGGAAATTTGAGCCGCATATATGTCGCCATACATTCGCTACGAATATGCAGGGATTACCGCCAAAAACATTACAGTATATATTAGGACATGGAAACATAGTTACAACTATGAATAACTATGTAAGTGCGAAACCAAGTGAGCAGCAACTTGTAGAGATTAACTTGCTTGCAGCATCAATAAATACTAATTAGTATAAAAAATCACGTACTAATTATTTACTAAATATATGCTGGTATGAGATGTAATTAAATATAATAAAGAGTAATGAAATGGAATGACTCCAAAAGCTGTAAGTGGCTTAATTACTCAAAGAATGAAGTAATGAATGGAGATGATAATAAATGATAGCTATAATCGATTATGACGCGGGCAATTTAAAGAGTGTAGAAAAGGCATTAAAGTATTTAGGTCAGGATGTTATTGTATCAAGAGATTCGAGTGAGATACTTCAGGCTGATAAGGTTATTCTTCCGGGCGTAGGTTCGTTTGGAGATGCAATGAATAATCTTGACCATTTTAATCTTGTTGATACAATAAAAAAAGTAGCCGAAAAGGATACGCCATTTTTAGGAATCTGTCTTGGATTACAGCTTTTATTTGAAAAGAGTGATGAGACACCGGGAGCAGAGGGACTTGGAATTCTTAAAGGAGAGATATTAAGAATTCCACCAAAGGAAGGATTGAAGATTCCTCATATGGGATGGAATTCACTTAATATAAAGCCACAGGCAAGGTTGTTTGACGGAATTGCTAATAACTCTTACGTTTATTTTGTACATTCATATTATCTTAAAGCTGAGGATGAAAATATAGTTGCAGCCTCAACTGAATATTCAACACATATTCATGCTTCTGTTGAATCAGGAAATATATTTGCATGTCAGTTCCATCCTGAAAAGAGCAGTGATGTTGGTTTGAGAATTTTGAAGAACTTTGCTTCATTATAATATTAGTAATTATATTGATTGGAGATATAATATATGTTTACAAAGAGAATTATTCCATGTCTGGATTGTAAAAACGGAAGAGTTGTAAAGGGGACTAATTTTGTGGATCTGCGTGATGCGGGAGACCCGGTTGAAGTTGCCCAGATGTATGATAAATCAGGAGCTGATGAACTTGTATTTCTTGATATCACAGCTTCAAGTGACGGAAGAAGTACAACTGTAGATTTGGTAAGAAAGGTTGCTGAAAAGGTATTTATTCCATTTACAGTTGGTGGTGGAATAAGAAGTGTTGATGACTTTAAGGTGCTTTTGAGAGAAGGTGCAGATAAGATTTCAATTAATTCGGCAGCTATTATGAATCCGACACTTATAAGTGAAGCAGCAGACAAGTTTGGAAGCCAGTGTGTTGTGGTTGCAATAGATGCTAAAAAACGCGATAATGGCAGTGGATGGAGTATTTATAAAAACGGTGGCCGTGTTGATATGAATATTGATGCGGTTGAGTGGGCAATGAAAGCTGAAAAGCTTGGTGCCGGTGAGATACTTCTGACAAGTATGGATTGTGATGGAACTAAGGCTGGATATGATATTGGGCTTACAAGAACAATTGCAGAAAATGTATCCATTCCCGTAATTGCCTCAGGCGGAGCAGGTAGTATGGAACATTTTTATGATGCTTTTACTGAAGGAAAAGCAGATGCAGCTTTGGCAGCGTCATTGTTCCATTATAAAGAAATGGAAATAATGGATTTAAAGAAATATCTTGCAAATAGAGATATTCCTATGCGTTTATAGAGGTGTATAAAATATGTCAATGATTAATAATGACTGGCTTGATGCAATAAGCCCGGAATTTTCAAAGGATTATTACAAAAAATTATATACATTTGTAAAGGATGAATATAGTAAAACAATTATATATCCGCCTGCAGAAGATATATTTAATGCATTTCATTTTACACCTTTAAGTAAAGTGAAAGTGCTGCTTCTTGGACAGGATCCATACCATAATGAAAATCAGGCACATGGGTTAAGTTTTTCTGTACTTCCATCACAGCATGATATTCCACCATCATTGCAGAATATATATAAAGAACTGCATGAGGACTGTGGATGTTATATTCCTAATAACGGATATTTGAAAAAGTGGGCAGACCAGGGCGTTTTGCTATTAAATACTGTACTTACAGTACGTGCACATCAGGCCAATTCGCATCAGGGAAGAGGTTGGGAAAATTTTACAGATGCAGTTATTCAGGCTGTTAATGCACAGGACAGACCTATTGTATACATGCTCTGGGGAAGACCGGCACAAAGTAAAATCCCAATGCTTACTAATCCAAAGCATCTTATACTTACAGCCCCTCATCCAAGTCCGCTCTCAGCATACAGAGGCTTTTTTGGCTGTAAACATTTCAGCAAAGCTAATGAATTTTTGAAAGCAAATGGAGCAGAGCCGATTGACTGGCAGATAGAAAATATAGACCTATAGGACAAAATGTGTTGATAGAAACCGCCTTCAGCCCTTGAATTTCAAG
>OGKG01000252.1_pt1 | contig 67581 bp, 61 predicted proteins | sample 1572201 | NCBI WGS metagenome assembly OGKG01 (sample SAMEA2582146, study PRJEB24529) | metagenome | biome: Human gut stool | place: China | collected 2011 | reverse complement strand
TCAGACCGTATGTTGGCACGGAAACCGTATCGTGGGTGTGCATTTTGGGTGCTGCCCCGTTTGCGGCACTTGGATTTGTGAAGTACAACGGTATGACTGTAGCTTTGCAAATGAAATCCAAAAAATTTGCAAATAAAATGCAAAAGCAATTTGAATATTTATGCGAGTTTAAATACTGCATAAACTATATTTAAAAATCATTTATGAAATAAAAAAACCGCTCTAAAAATAATTAAAATTGAGGGCGGTTTTTAAATTTGTAAGGTTTATGATTTTATTTTTATGTTTAAGTTTATTATGTAGCTTTTAAATTTTTAGCATATCGGTGCGAATATATTTATCCTGATTATTGTAATGAATAATGCTCCAACCTGCATACTTTCCAGACTTGATAGAGCATACAACATTGAACTTATTGCCTTTGTTAATGTACGCACAAGGTTTTGTATCCGATGGTCTGGTATAAACTGGCACACCTAAGACAGTACCTTTCTTCCAAGTGGATAAGCCTGTTCCGTTGATTCTGCTGTTCTGAATATAGCCTGTTGTGTTATTTGCATGAACTTTGCTCCAACCATCACCATTGTCAGAAATAAAGTCGCATACAGTTCCAATTTTAAGCGTTGTCAGCTTACGAGAGCTTCCTCCCATATCGTCAAAAATTGCTGAGAGCGTAGGAAAGAAGTCTTGTTAATAACCTTTACCTTATCTCCATTTTTTGTTTTAGTTGGTTTTTTAGTTATATAATCTTTAAAAATCCAGTTCATATCAACTGAACCTGAAATGCCTGGTATACTACCATTTTCCGAATACTGCCAAATTGTGCAGTCGAAGTCAGGTGAAGATACACCCCAATGAGCTAGCCATAAGTCATATTTGCCTAATAACTTATCTTTGTGAAGATAGCTATTAAGCCAACTTGGATTACAGTATAACATCGGTGTATAGCCAGCAGACTTAATTCTATCGCAGAATGCTTGCAAACTCAGAGTTTATCATTATGCTGAATCAGGCTTCCACAGACAGGCTTGAGCTTGCAAAACTTCTGAATATTTCCGACCTTCAGATGTCCTATATCACGAATTTGGAAGCAGGACACGGACTTATCAAGGTAGGAAGTTCTCTTGTACCATTTGCAAACAAATTCCCTAAGAACACGAAACTTTAGCCGTGAACGAAAAAGCCGAGTAATAAGGACAGCAACTGCGAGTTGCTTGCTTTAGATAATTATAATAAAGGTGTAAGGGAGGTACTGCATAATGGATACAAAACAGGTTATACTTGAACTTCGTACTCAAAAGGGAATGTCGCAGGCTGAGCTTGCAGAAAAAGTTTTTGTAAGTCGTCAGGCAGTTTCACGTTGGGAAAACGGAGAAACAGTTCCGAATACGGAAACATTGAAATTGCTGTCAAAAGTATTCGATGTTTCAATAAATACACTTTTAGGCTCGCCGAGAAAACTTATTTGTCAATGCTGCGGAATGCCGCTTGAAGATGATGATATTATCGGACACAATCACGATGGTTCTTTCAACGAGGAGTATTGTAAGTGGTGTTATGCCGACGGAACATATACTTACAATGATATGGACGATTTGATTGAAGTTTGTGTTAAGAATATGGTAAGCGAGAATTTCACGGAGGAACAAGCCCGTTCTTATATGAAAGAGCTGCTTCCTACTTTGGATTACTGGAAGAAATACGATGAGCTTAGTGATAATGGTCAGTTTGAAGAATTCAAGAAAAAGTTAATCAATGAGATTAACGAATTGAATGTTGACGGAATGCCAAAGGTGGAGAAACTGAATGCCCTTGTCGGAAAGTATGTAAATCTTGAATACCAGCTTCCGAATGGGCAAGCGGTTAAGTTTTTGAATGACGCAAAGACATATCTGGGCAATCAGCTTGAATGTGAATACGGCGGCGATAGATGTTTCGGCATTGTTGCAGATATGGATTTTATTCTTATTTGCACTTATGAAGAAGACGGTAAAAATCCGGAACTTGTATTGTATAAGAAAAGATGAGAATAGAGAAAAATAGTAAGCCATTGGAGTTAATGATTTCAGTGCAAGCAAAGAAATTTTGAGGTGTTAGCAATTTGCGACACCTCATTTCTTTTTCTAAAAACACTATTGCAAGTTATCCTGATTAAAATTATAATTATGTTGAAACGATAAGCGTATAAATACATTATCTTGTTTGAGAATAGAAGTGAAAAACAAGATATAGTGAAAATAAACTTGACAAACTTATAATTTGAGTATAATAAGAAAAAGAGGAAACGAAAGGACGGTTGATAATATGTCAGTTTTTAGTGAAAGACTTATCGCATTAATGAAGCAAAATAGAATTAACCAAAAAGAATTGGCACAGAAGGCTGGAGTTACTGAATCCGCAATGTCTTACTATGTAAAAGGAGACAGGACGCCTCGCAGTGATGTATTAACCAGAATAGCGAAAGCTTTAGAAACTACCACAGATTATCTGCTTGGTACGTCTGAATCTGTCTCAGAAGTACCACGTGGAGAACTACAATATTTACAACGCAATCTTGGCAAGTTGGATTCAGACCAACTAAAAAAAGCCGAGAATATATTAAAAGCAGCATTTGATGATATTTTTGATGATGACGAGGAGTGATGAGATTGCCGAATAGTAAAAAACCAGATTTTTCAAGAGCATATTCAAAGGCTAATGAAATATTAGTAAAATCATCGGCAATTCAAACATTTCCGTTTTCGCCGAAAGATTTAGTAAAGGAACAAACACCGATTGTATGTCGTTCTTTTAAGAAAGCAAGAAAATACGGTGTGGACATCACAGCATTTGGAAGTGAATCGGCTATTATAATGAGTTTTCAGGGAAAGAAAATCATATTTTATGATGAAACAAAGCCGGATACACATAACCGTTTTTCAATACTGCACGAATTAGGACATGAGATTAACGGTCATGATTTTTCTAAAAAAGATGAGGACACATACCATCGGTATGAAGTTGAAACTAATTATTTTGCAGCACAGTTGCTTATGCCTGAACAGATACTTAGAGAGTGCCAAAACAGAGGGGCAAGAATAAACCGATTTTTCTTGCAAACCAACTTTGGTGTTTCAGCTCAGGCGGCAGATAAAAGGATAGAAACATTGGCAAGAACAAATGTGGAATGGCGTTCAAGAGCGGAAAAAGAATTTGATGACATAATCCTCATAAAATATGCCGATTTTCTAAATAGAATTTGTCCTGTTCGCAATACATACGATTTTGAAGATGAATATATTCGTCAGCAAGAGCGTAATAGTTGCTTTTGAAAGAATTTGGACTACTCCGAATAAGTATTTGCCAATTATAAAGAAATTTAGGGGCGTAATCACGCCAGATTTTAGCGTATATCGGGATATGCCACTTGTAATGCAGCAGTGGAATATTTATCGTAGCCGTGCAATCGGTCATTGGTTGCAGGAAAACGGTGTAACGGTTATCCCGAATATCCGATTTGGAGATGAACGTACATATGAGTTATCTTGTGCAGGTATTCAAAAGCATGGGACAATAGCAGTCGGTTCGCACGGTTGCATAAAACTGTTGTCTGACCGCAACTACTTTGTTAGTGGATTAAAGTATGTGGTTGACAGATTAGAGCCAAGTACCCTTGTTGTTTATGGGGTAGCACCGGATAAGATATTCACTCCATACAAACAAAAAGGCATTGAAGTACTGCAATTTGACAGCGACTTTATGAGAAGCCGAAAGGCGGTGAGTGCCTAATGGGAGCAGGATTTCATGGTGGGTTCGGAGGCACTCATGGTAATAAAGAAAAACACAAGGATTACATTGAAAATACATTACCTAAGAGTTCGCCAATTAAGATTCCGTCCTCTGCTATTATTATAGAGGAACAGAAAAACGGATACGAACAAGTAAAATATACTTGGAAAAAAGGCGATTACTCTTATACAAGTCGTTGGCATACTCGAACACCGAACGCTCCGAAAGAGCAAGGCGATAGTTGGGTTGTTCAGCGTGATAAAGCGGGTATTGGATATGGAAAAAACGCTCGTCCTGCTAAACACGAGATACTTGTTGGAAAAAACAAATGGGTGTCAAAGAAAGAATGGCAGGCAGCTATACGAGCAAGAAAAAATGGCACTGCAACAAAAGAGCAAAAGGAGATGTTAGATAATGGACATTGGAAACCTAAAAAATAATTTTACTTTTTATGAGGGATATGAGGACGAAAGCGAGATTGTTCTGTGTATTGAAAAAGATGAAGCTATTCACATTTGGGAAGGTTACTTTGACGACATTTTTGATAGCCCGTCTCTTGATGGTAAAGGCTGGAAAGGCTTTACACGAGACTATCATCAGCTTGAAGGTGTTTTCTCAGAAAACGGTGGCGTCTATGAAATCAATCCTACGGAGTATCTTGAAGATTTGATGCTTTATAAAGAAAAGACTTTTGAATTTGATGAAACGAAAGAAGTATTTAATCTTATCAAATCTTTACTTGAAAAAGCAATAAAGAAAGGTGTGAATGTAAAAGCGAAAAGGATATAGTTTGTTATACGGTGGATTAAAAAGATGTAGAATACTAAAAAATTGAGGTGTTAGCGAATTGCGACACCTCTTTTCTTTTGCGAAAAACCTACTTACATGAGGCAATTATTCCAAGGAAATTATATGCTAAGGTTCAGGAAGAACTATTAAGACGAGCCAATCTTCATAGTGGAAAAGACAGAAAGAAAATAGTCTACAGTTCTAAATATGCACTATCAAGCATTTGCTATTGCTCAAAATGTGGAGAAATCTACAGAAGGACGGCTTAGAGAACAAAAACAGAATTTAATGACAAAGAGTGCTGAGCGAGAAGGCTTGAAACAGAGGGTGGCAGAAATGAAGGAGTTCCTAAACGAACAGATTGGAAAAATTGAAGAATACGATGAAGGAAATATTAACTGTTTCATTTATGGGAGTATGTGTATGAAATACCTATCAATAAGGCAGACGGCAGAAAAATGGGAAATATCCATTAGAAGAATTCAGGTGCTTTGCAATGAAGGAAGAATTTCTGGAGCAGTTAAGATAGGCTCATATTGGGCTATACCATCAGATGCTGAAAAAATAACGGACTTAAGAATAAAAAGTGGTAAGTATATTAAAAAGGATATAGAATTAAAGTAAACGATAAATCGGAAGTTAAAGGAGAGAATGTAGATGAACAAAACCGCCAAAATAGATATAAGCGTAAAATAATGAGGCTCAATGTCAATAGTTTGGGTAACCCGAAAAATGAAATAATTGATAATTACAAACGGCAGGGAATTAAACTGTCGCTTGAGGCAAATGCACCCATAGACATTCAAGATATTTAATATAAATAATCAAGATTTAGGACTTAAACGTACTTTTTGTACGTTTAAGTCCTATTTTGTTACAGTTTAATTCTAAAAAGCGTTGATTTTTATTACTTTATGTGTTGATATTAACTTGTAAATTATACTAAATTTCGCATTTGTCGTAATTTAGAATTAAAAGGAGGAATATTATGGTTTCTACAGTCAGAAAAGGACTAAAGAGTGGCGTAAGCTTTGTGCTTGTGTTTATTATGCTGATTTCATCGTTTTGCATAATACCGTCGTCTTCCGCAAACGTTTCTGTTAATGCAGCAAGCGGCTTTATCACTACTAAGCTTACAACGGTTGCAACCACCGTGCTTTCCAGACAGGCGATGAAGCTTCTCGGAAAAGCTGCCGATTCAACGGATTCTAAAATTTTGGATCTTGTTTACAAGTATAAAGCAGGACCAACATCAATGAGACTTAAACAAATTGCGGAAACATCGCAACAAATTCTCGAAACAGTTACGCTTATAGAACAGGACTTAAAGGATCTTTCGAAAACCGTAAGTGAGGGCTTCGGAGAGGTAAAAAGCCTTATCTATAACCAAAACGTTACAAACGAATACACTCGTATTACGGATATAAGCTCAAAGTATCAGTCGCTGTGGGAGGATTACTGTAAATATACGGAAGCAGCTTCAAAGCTTGGCGATAATCCGACCGACGAGCAGTTGCACGAGCTTGACATTTTGCTTGCTCAAATGCAGAAGGAATACAAGCGTCTTGATATGGTGTCTTTGGTAGACGCACTTTCTGAGGTTTTGTCGGATCAGCCGTCGCTTACAGGCGATACGGATCAGAAGGTAGAGCATAACGCAGACGATGCTACATATGTAAAGGCGGTTAAAGATAGATGTAAAGGAACTGTTCCCTTTGAGCATCAAACGCTTGTCGCTACTAAAGAGGCTGCAAACAAATCAATTGAGCCACTTATAAACCTTTTGGTTTTGTACCGTGAGTTTACATATTACAACTATAATGTTGTTATGGATAACGAAGACAGCACTAAGGCTCAAAAAACCGCAGCAGAGGCTGATCTTAAAACCTTTGAGCAGAGATACACAAAGGCTATGAACGCCATAAACAACAACTGCGACCAAACGGGTGCGGATTCGCTTATGGAGTATGAGGATCTTAACACAACTATGATAGGCGTATCTACAAGTGGCGGAGTTGACCCTTATCATAATGAGATTCCCGCTTATCGTGTTGTTAATAACGACAACGGATATATGTCCTTTATCCAGAACGGCAGCGAAAAAATCAAAAATTATATTTATGCTGGAAAAGTCGATAATTACGTATTTATTGACCCACACAACTATTATTATAGTGAAGCATTTAATTCTTTGTTAAAAAGTCGTGACGGAAAATACAAAATGCCGTCGTCAATGTCCGACGCAAATAAGTTCTTCGCAAAAATTTATAAAGAGCAGGGCAAAGAAAATCCCTTCTATTATATAGCCGAATTGGGCGGAATCGGAAATGTTGCCGATGAAAACGGTAATGTTACGAATGAATTTGTGAAGGGAGATTATTTCCCATTTGATAATATAAAGTCGGATGAGGACATCTTATCAAAGGACATAACAAGAAAGTCAAAGGCAATAGACACGTCAAAATACAGTGCTACAACGAATGATGATAAGCAGCTCAAGGAAATCAACACCAAGGATATTTACAAGGATAATTCCGCTGAAACATTTACGGTGCTTTGGGTTGCAAATTCAAACGAAAATTCAAAAACAATTTTAAAGCCTACTTTGATTGGTAACTTAAGTGGACCAAACGTAAAGGCCACTCTTACAGATAGCAGCGGAAAAACGCTTGGCTCTTCGGTAAGCCCGAAAACTCTTGTGAACATTAAGATAAACCCTAAGAACGGCTACCGCCTTACACAGCTTTATTATGTTCGTGAAAACGGCGTTAAAACAGTTCTTGCCGATGAGAGCGATTTACCGAAAAATTATCAGGATAGTTACGAATATTCTTTCTATATGCCCTATGAATCGACAAGAATATACGCAAAATATAGCAATGCCTATTCTATTACTTCATCTGTTGACGGGAAAGGAAGCGTAAAGTGCAATGACAGTGCCGAAGTCGGTTCGGTTGTATCGGTTGACGCAGACATTCCTTATGGCTATAGTAAGGATTCCTTGTGTGCATACGGAACGGTTACGCAAAATGAAATAGAGATTAAAGACAACAGCTTTGTAATGCCGGACGAGCCTGTGTATATTTATTTGAAAACATCTACGGGAATTAAAGACGGCGAGGGAACGCAGGACGAGCCTTACGTTATTTCAAAAAGAAGCGAGCTTGAATATGTTTCTTTACAGACCTCGGACAAATATATGAGTGCAAGCTATATTCTTGCAAACGATATAGATATGTCAGGCTCGGATTATTTGCCGATTGGTTCAAACGAAGCACCTTTTACGGGAACATTTGACGGTAAAGGACACTTTATCAGAAATTTAAGCTGCAACAAGGCTTCGGCAGGACTTTTCGGCACAAATAAGGGTACAATTAAAAACCTTATGCTTGAAAACTTTAGCTTTAAATTGGCATACCAATACTGCGGTGCCGTTGCAGCCGTAAACGACGGCGTTATCGGAAACTGCGGCGTTATCGAACCGATTGCTGCGAATATTGAAAACGAAGGAGCAATTGCAGGCGCAGGAAACGGAACGATAGAGGGCTGTTACGCTTATTGTGTTAAAGCCGAACCGAGCTTTAAAGAGATATGCGGCGGAACTCAAATGAAAGTTACCGATTGCTATTCAAACGGAGAGAACGAAACAAAAGCAAGCCGCATCACTGCGGAAAAAATGGTATGCTCTGCATTTGCCGCAACGATGAACCAAACTCTTACCGCAAAGAAATACGATTATCACTGGAAAAGCACCAAGAGCGTTGTAAACGGTCTGCCTGTGCTTGATAACAACAGTGAGCTTATGAATATGTACGGCTTCTGGGGCTACGAGGGCGAATTCGGAACAATAAGCTGTAACCCCGAAATGGCTGCACAGGGTACTTCGGTTGAATTTACGCTTACACCTGCAACCGTTCAAAACGGCTCAGAGTATGACGCAGAAATTGAAAGTATAAAAGCGTTTGACGATAACGGAAACGAAGTTACAATTAAAAACAATTCACTTACAATGCCTGATTCAAACGTAACGTTTAAGGTTGAATATCACTTTAACGAAACCTTCTCCGGAGACGGAACAAAGGAAAAGCCGTACATTATTTCAACGATTAAGCAGTTTGAGGACTTGGCTACAAATCTGTATAACTTTAACGACAAATATAAGGATGCTTACTATGAGCTTGGCAGTGACCTTGACTTCAACGGTGCAGAGATTACTCCTCTCGGAGATGAAACGCACAAATTCAACGGTAAATTCAACGGTAGGGGACACGTAATTTCAAACTTTACGATTACCGATAAGGCATATGCAGGCGTTTTCGGAGTTGCCGATGTTGACGCCGAAATATATGATTTAGGCGTTGAAAACGCAGCTATTAAGAGCGAAAGTGACGCTGTAATGGGCGGTATTGTCGGTTGGAACAGCGGTATGATATACAAGTGCTACTTTACGGGTGAAGTAACTCAAACCGGCACAACGCAAGTATATGAAAGCAAAGTTGGAGGTATTGCCGGCTTAAATTTAGGTTTAATCTTCAGCTGCTATAATCGAGGAAGCATTTCTGGACCTGTCGGAAATATGCTTTATTGCGTAGGCGGTATTGCGGGAAGCAACTCACTGTTTGAAAAGAATATGATTTTCGATTGCTACAACGAGGGAGTTGTTAAAGAAACCGAAAACCTCGACAGATTTATAACGGCAGGAGCAATCTGCGGAGCGTCCGCACCTGTTTTAAACTGCTGGTATGATAAAGATCTCTGCGAATACGCATACACAAATTCTAACGGACAAAGATGCGTAGGCGACGCTTGTACTGCTTCCGAAATGAAAACAGATATAGCAGATAAGCTCGGAAATGATTTCAGAACCTCTCCGAGTGATGAGGTAAACGACGGTTTCCCAGTTCTTACATCCGTAGGTGTGGGAAGAACGCTTAAGGTAATGTTTACCGTTGAGGGCAACAAAACCGCAGTAAAGAGCTTTGTAAGCGATGTCCTTTACCAAGAGAGCATTAAGAAATCCTCAAGTCTTTCTAACAGCCTGAACATTGTTTCAAAGCTTTCGCACGCTGTTAGAATTGATGACAATACATTTGAGGTATTCTACGGCAAGGATTTCAAATTTACAGTAAATCCCGCTAAGTATAATAATATATCTAAGCTTACGGTAAACGGTAAGCAGCTTGCCGCCGACAAGAAAACAGGCGAGTATACTCTTGAAAATGTCAAAGAGGATCAGATGATTACTGTTTCGCTTACGGACGGTGAATACAAAGATAAAAACAAAGATGAAAAATCCGACTCAAAGTCTACTGAGGTTCCTGGAACCGGCGAAAACAGAATACTTTTTGTAACTGTTCTTTCGGCAATACTTATAGGAGCGTTTGTATTCATCACAGGTATTGTATTCATCACAGTTATGAGACGTAAAAAGACAAATTGATTATTTTGATTAGTATTTAAATCATAAATAATAAAACGCAGGCAAAAGCTATTTTTGCCTGCGTTTTGATATTATGAATGTTGCAATAAAAGGATACTGTAAAAAACAGCCAAACAAGACACCGGAATTCACAAAAAGTGAGTTCCGGCAATTTTTTTTGCTTTTTATTTGCATTTTTAATAGGGTGATGGCGAACAGGCAGAATCAAATGATATGCCTGCCGATGAGAAAGAGAGTATGCCGGATCAATATGATAAGGTTTCGTTGGAGAATTTTATAGAGTACAGCAAAGATATGTTTGCGTATTGGACGGAGAATGATTTTGCCGCATCTTTCCGCAAGATGCTTACATTGGAACAGTTCAGAAATGAAGAAATGCAGGCATTGTATCAGCAGTACCTTGTAGCAGGACCGGCAGGATATGTGAAAGATTTATTTGTAGGCATGGGAATGAAAGATGCTGATAATAAGGCAGATATGTTCTATTCGGTTATGTTTTTCTATTATAGCCTGTATGATGGTGCAGAGGAGAAAGGACAGATAAAAGACAGGTTTGAAAATGTCATCGATGATATTGCTTTGAAACTGAACAATTAAAGAGCCAGACGCAAAAGACGCAGAGCTGCTAATTCTAAAAGATTTGAATTTAGGATAGTGGATTTTATTTTACACTACCAAAAAGAAATGGAGAGAAAAGAAAATGAGAGAAAATATTATGATTCGATTGGAAAAAGAAAATGAGCATCGAGAGGTAGAAAATCTGGTAAGGGAAGGCTTCTGGAATGTGTATCGTCCAGGATGCTTGGAGCATTATGTACTCCACAAACTTCGAAATGATCCGGCATTTGTTCCGGAACTGGATTTTGTCATGTTAAAAGACGGAAAGCTGATTGGACAGAATATGTTCATGAAAGCTGTAATCACAGCGGATGATGACAGAAGTATTCCGATTATGACCATGGAACCGATCTGTATTACACCAAAGCTAAAGAGAAAAGGATATGGAAAACTTCTGTTAGACTACTCGTTGGAAAAAGCGAAAGAACTTGGTTGTGGTGCATTATGCTTTGAGGGAAATATTGATTTCTATGGAAAAAGTGGATTCAGACAGGCTAGTGAGTTTGGCATCCGCTATCATGGATTGCTGGAAGGCGAGGATGCATCTTTCTTTCTGTGCAAAGAACTGATACCAGGATATCTTAATGGAATTACAGGAGAGTATGCACCTCCAGTGGGGTATCTGGTGGATGAAAAGGAAGCGGAGGTATTTGACAGGCAGTTTCCATATAAGGAAAAGAAAAGGCTGCCTGGGCAGATATTTTAGAATGAAAATGTAAATCTTTTCAACGATTTTAGTTGTACTGCTAGCCATCGTTTCGCTTGTAATGCTTATAGTCGCCGGTGCAAAGAGTAAAGAATATCGAAGCTTCGGTGTGTTTGCAGGAATTGCTCTGGGAATGATGCTGGTTGGTGCACTTGGAATGAATATCGTACCGAAGGATTTTGGTGTTGTTGAGCGGTTCAGTGTGTTTGCGGCTGTGGAATATAATGCGGTACTGGGAATAGAATTGTTCCGGATGGATTTAGGATAAAATATCCCAGTGTGACGATTCGTATCGCCAATGTTACAGAGCGTTTCTTTTATTCTTTCCATATGTTTGTTACTTTAGGATCAGCTCATAAGTAAAACAGGCAAAGAGAAAGGATAAACAGAAATTATGAAAAATGAAAGAAGAAACATGTGTGGTGGAGTGATATTCTTATTGGGATTTGTATTATGGACAATCCTGATTCAGATGGTTGATGTGAAGCCGGAGGGAATAGCTGAAACAAATATTGGTTTTTCGACAATCAATGTCTGGTTTCATAACCTGACAGGTGTTCATATGAAAATTTATACAATTACAGACTGGCTTGGTCTTGTTGCGGTATTTGTGTGTATAGGTTTTGGATTGTTGGGATTATGTCAGTGGATAAAAAGAAGAAGTCTCCTAAAAGTCGATTTTGATATCCGAATGCTTGGTGTGTTTTATGTCATTGTAATTTTGGAGTATCTGATTTTTGAGATGATACCGATTAATTACAGACCAATTTTTATCGAAGGAAGAATGGAAGCATCGTATCCATCGTCCACGACACTCCTTGTATTAAGTGTAATGCCGACCTTAATATTTGAACTGAAAAGGCGGATGAAGAAAGGAATTTTGCGAAAAATACTTATACTTGTGACAGCATCATTTAGCCTTTTTATGGTAATCGGAAGAACGGTTGCAGGAGTTCATTGGCTGACAGATATTGTTGGGGCTATCCTGTTAAGTGCAGGTTCTTATCTGGTATATAGAGAAATTGTTTTGTTGCATTATACTGTTTGGAGTAAGGGGGAGTATACCCTTTTTAAACAATTGCCTTATTTTTGCAAAAATTGAAAGGGGCTGCGAAGAATGAAGTCTTAAACTTCGTTTCTTCACAGCCCTATTTTCTTAACAAGGAGAATTAGCAGCCACAACCGCAACCGCTGTTGTTGGAAGTGTCATTGCCACAACCGCAACCGTTTCCACAGCAGCTAACCAAAAGGATAAGGATGATAATCCAGCAGCAGCTGTTGTTGTTACCTAAGAAGTTACCACACATTGTTCGTTTCTCTCCTTTCATTTGTTATACTACATTATACGCTAAGAAAGAAAAGTTGCTACTGATAAATCAAAATTAAATAAATAAAGTATTTCGCTGTTAAAATAAAGGCTTGAGTGAAATTTTTAATTTTTTATAGAATCAAATTTAAATTGGTGTTTTTCTATAAAGAAGAATATATTCTTACTACTATTGCACAAGCATTGAAAAATTTGTATAATAAAGTCATATTTTAACGAAAAAGGGAGGGAATTGTAAGTTGTTAGGAAAAACACATTTTGCGGTGGGTGTTGCCTCAAGCCTGATATTTACTCAGCCAAAGACAGTTCAAGATGTAATACTTGCAGTTGGTATCGGAGGTATGGGAGCTTTAATATCTGATATTGATGTAGATACATCTGGTTCACATAAATATGCAAATAGAATCATTGCAGTGGTGGTATTAATTGTTGTTGCAGTATTTGCGGCTGAACAAATTTGGAATGTAGAAATTGTTAAACAGATTATAAGCGACAGTAGTTATGTAAGAATTGCAATAGGTGCAATTTTATTTATAGCAATTTGTGCCTTTGGAAAGCAACAACCACACCGCTCATTTATGCACTCTATCTTGGCGTTGGTTTTGCTTACAGCATCTATAGGAATATTTTGGCAGGATTTGATTCCATATTTTGCAATAGGTTTTGCATCACATATTATAATAGATATGTTTAACTTTAAAAAGGTAAGAATATTATATCCGTTTAAATGTGGAGTTGCATTGAAGCTTTTTCATACGCAAGGATTGGCAAACAATTTGTTCTTTGTTATAGGAAGTGCATTGGCAGTTATTCAAATTACGATATGTTTAGTTAGAATTTTCTTTCACATATGAAAAATGGCTATACCCCAATAGAGAGGTATAGCCATTTCTAATATTATAGAAATTATTAAATGGTAATACTATCGTTTGAAGTAAACGCTTTTAAGAGAAAAAATAATTTATTTCCAAATGTAATAATGCAATAGAGCATTATTATAGATAGTCTTGAATATATATGTTGCAGTAGCAAGGAGATACTTTTACTGGTGATAAATTTAATGATGAAAATAAATTATAACTCAAACAATAGTCTGTCTGAAAAGGCAGGATATTTTCGTTTTAGTGAAATTTTATTGTGGTATAATTTTGAGATGGATTTTATGTATAAACTTGCATAGCTGTATAATACTTAAAAAGCCCGTAAAAGCTCACTTTACGGCTTTTTTTACGGGAAATTATCACTGCGTACTATGAATATTTCTGCAAAAAGAGATAAATTTCTGACTAATATTAGTTTGGATTGCTTATTGAAAAAAATTGTTCTTAATTTATGACAATATATGAATTTAAAGCCTTCTTATGGGCTTTTTAACTAAGAAACCGGCTTAGTTATAAACTTTACAGAGATTTTTATATGTGGCATTTATGTATAAAATATTGCTTTTAAAATAAAATGAAGAAAAATTTTTAAAATTCCCGAATAAATATGCAATAAAAAGCTTGCTTTTTTGCATAAAGAGTGTATAATATACTTATCAAAGTTCTAAAGCCACAAGGCTTTCGCACTAAATAGTGCAAATATAATTTTGGAGGTTACATAAAATGGGTGATATAAAAAAGGTAGTTTTGGCATATTCAGGCGGTCTTGATACTTCTATCATCATTCCTTGGCTCAAGGAAAATTATGATAACTGCGAAGTTATCGCTGTTTCTGGTGATGTAGGACAAGCAACAGAGCTTGAAGGTCTTGAAGAAAAGGCTAAAAAAACAGGTGCTTCTAAGCTTTATATCGAGGACCTTAATAAGGAATTTATCGAGGACTATGTTTTCCCAACAGTTAAGGCTGGTGCAGTTTATGAGAATAAGTACCTCCTTGGTACATCATTTGCTCGTCCTATTATTGCAAAGAGAATCGTAGAAATCGCTCTTGCAGAGGGTGCAGACGCTATTTGCCACGGCTGTACAGGTAAGGGTAATGACCAGGTTCGTTTTGAACTTGCTATTAAGGCTTTTGCTCCTGATATGAAGATTATCGCTCCTTGGAGAGAGTGGGACCTTAAATCTCGTGATGAGGAAATCGACTATGCTGAGGCACACAACATTCCTCTTAAGATTACAAGAGAAACAAACTATTCTAAGGATAGAAACATTTGGCACATTTCTCACGAAGGACTTGACCTCGAGAATCCTGCAAATGAGCCAATGTATAATAAGGAAGGCTTCCTTGAGCTTGGAGTTTCTCCGGAGCAGGCTCCTGATAAGCCAACCTATGTAACAATCCATTTTGAAAAAGGTATTCCTACAGCTATTGACGGCGTAGAGATGGGTGCTGTTGAACTTGTTAAGAAGCTTAACGAACTCGGCGGTGCAAATGGTATCGGTATCGTTGACCTTGTTGAGAACAGACTTGTTGGTATGAAGTCCCGTGGTGTTTATGAAACTCCGGGTGGAACAATCCTTTACCACGCACACAACAAGCTTGAGGAGCTTACTCTTGATAGAGATACATATCACTACAAGCAGAATGTTGCACTTCGTTTTGCAGAACTTGTTTATTTCGGTCAGTGGTATACACCACTTAGAAAGGCTCTTTCAGCTTTTGTTGATTCAACACAAGAGCAGGTAACAGGTGATGTTAAGCTTAAGCTTTATAAGGGCAACATCATTGACGCAGGTGTTACATCTCCATATTCACTCTATGATGAGGATATTGCAACATTTGATGAAGATGAAGTTTATGACCAGAAGGATAGTGCAGGTTTCATCAACCTCTTCGGACTTCCAATCAAGGTTCAGGGCAAGAAAGGCTTCCGTTACGATAAATAATGCGGTTGGCTGATTTATTACGAATATTTTAAGAAATAATTTATTCGCTAAGAGCATAAATTTTATGCGGAAATCCGTCGCAAAATAAATTTTCTGTTTGGGCGTGTACCGTATTTTGGGATAAAATGCGGTATTCGCCCGAATGTTATTTTATATAAGTCAAGGAGAATATGATATGAAGCTATGGGCAGGACGCTTTTCTAAAGAAATAGATAAAAAAACGAATGACTTTAATTCATCAATTTCATTCGATAGCAGAATGTATAAAGAGGATATAGAGGGTAGTATTGCCCATGCTGAGATGATTGGTGAGGTCGGAATAATTGATAAAAAGGAATCTGAACTCATTATTGAGGGCTTAAAGGGAATCCTTGCTGACATAGAAAGTGGCAAGCTTGAGATTGACCCTAACGCGGAAGATATTCATACCTTTATTGAGGGTGAACTTACTGAAAGATTGGGCAGTACAGGTAAAAGACTTCATACAGCAAGAAGCAGAAATGACCAGGTTGCAGTTGATATAAGACTTTATCTCAAAAAGGAAACTAAAAATTTGGTTTCTATGGTAAAAGAGCTTGTAAAGGTTATTTGCGATAAGGCAGAAGAAAATGCATCTGTTGTTATGCCTGGATATACTCATCTTCAGAGAGCACAGCCGATTACTTTCGGACATCATCTTATGGCTTATGCAGAAATGCTTCTCCGAGATATTAGCAGACTTGAGTCGGCTTATGGCCGTATGGACGAAATGCCACTCGGAAGTGGTGCTTTAGCTACTACTACATATCCGATAGACAGAACTATAACAGCTCGCTTGCTTGAATTTGACAGAATTTCTCAGAACAGCCTTGATGGCGTATCTGATAGGGATTTCTGTATGGAGCTTGCATCTGCACTTTCTATTATAATGGTTCATCTCTCTCGTTTTTCTGAGGAGATTATTATGTGGTGCAGTTGGGAATTTAAGTTTGTTGAACTTGATGACGCATTTTCAACAGGTTCAAGTATTATGCCGCAGAAGAAAAACCCTGATATAGCAGAGTTGGTTCGTGGAAAATCAGGAAGAGTTTTCGGTGACCTTATGACCTTGCTTACAGTTATGAAGGGTATTGCACTTGCTTATAACAAGGATATGCAGGAAGATAAGGAGGCTATATTTGATGCTGTTGATACAGTTAAGATGTGCCTTACAGCCTTTACTCCAATGATAGAAACAATGAAAACTATTCCTGAAAATATGCGTAAGGCTGCTGCACACGGTTTTATAAATGCAACAGATTGTGCAGACTATCTTGTTAAAAAGGGACTTCCTTTCCGCGATGCTTATAAGGCAACTGGTACACTTGTTGCTCTTTGCATAGAAAAGGGCTTAACACTTGAAACACTTCCTATCGAGGAATACAAGAAAATCTGTGATACCTTTGATGAGGGTGTTTATGATGCAATTTCTCTCGAAAACTGCGTCAACGGCAGAAAGGTGCTTGGCGGTCCTGCACCTGAAAATGTAAAGGCTCAGGTTAAGCGTGTAAGAGAAATAATTGCTTGATTGTTTTTGCGGAGGAAATTTTATGATAAAAGATAAAAGCTGTTTATTTAAGGATATTATTGAAGATATGAAAAATATATACCTTGAATTTGGCGATGAAAAGCTTATTGAAGATGATGATTGGTGTATATACACTGTCGAAGAAAAGCTCGAGCCAGATACTGAATGCTATGTCTTTGATTATCCTGATTATGACGATGAAACAGGAGAAGAAATTCTTCCTGAATATGCTGTTAAGCATCAGATGAAGTGTGTCACAACCTGCGAGGCACTTCAAGATGTAATCGCAAATTCACTTAGCCAAAGAAGTGATTTAACAGTTGAACAGCTTATAGATGCAGTTAATTACTATTTTGATAATATCGCATTTATGGAATTTTAAGTTTAATAGGGGATATTGATAATGAAAATAAAGGCAGGAATTATCGGTGCGACAGGCTATGCTGGTGCAGAGCTTGTACGCCTTTTGACAACACACCAAAATGTAGAAATTTCCGCAATAAGCTCTGTCAGCTTTGAGGGAAAGAAGCTTTCTGAGGTTTATCCATCATACAGGTGCTTATGCGATATGGAATGCAAAAATGCAGATGAGGTTGTAGAAAAATCTGATGTTATTTTTGCAGCACTTCCACATGGACTTTCACAAGAGCTTGCAGCAACTTGCGATAAGGCTGGAAAAGCTTTTATCGACCTTGGAGCAGATTTCCGTCTTGAGAGCGAGGAAGAATACAAGGAATGGTATAACGGTGAATTTCTTGATAAGGAACTTCATAAAAAAGCCGTTTATTGTATACCTGAACTTTTCAGAGATAATGTTAAGGACAGCAAGATTATTGCTAACCCTGGCTGCTATACAACAGGTGCTCCGCTTGCACTTGCTCCGGCTATTGTAAATAAGCTTGTTTCAACAGCAGGAATCATAATCGACTCAAAATCTGGTGTAACTGGTGCGGGCAGAGGTCTTTCACAGGCTAACCACTATCCTGAACTCAACGAGGGCTTCCACGCATATAAGGCTGGTGCTCACAGACACACTCCTGAGATTGAGCAAACTTTATCTAAGCTTTCAGGTGAAAAGGTTACGATTACTTTTGTACCTCATCTTCTTCCAGTAAACAGAGGAATACTCTCAACCTGCTATGCTCGTCTTAATGAGGGTGTAACAAAAGAGCAAATTCGCAAGGCATATGAAGATTTCTACAAGGATGAATACTTTGTAAGAGTTCTTCCTGACGGTGCTTATGCTGATATTCATAACATAAAGTATTCTAATTTCTGCGATATTTCAATTCATATCGACTCTCGCACAAATACTCTCATAGTTACTTCAGCCATAGATAATATGGTTAAGGGTGCGGCTGGTCAGGCAATTCAGAATATGAACATAATTTTTGGCTTGGACGAAAAGACAGGACTTGTAATAGTTCCTCCTGCATTCTAAGCTATCAATATACTGATTTTTTAAGGGATGATGAAAAATGTCAATTAAGTTTGTCGACGGTTCTGTAACAGCTCCTAAGGGCTTTGTAGCTTCTGGTGTACATTGTGGTATAAGAAAGAATAAGAATAAGCGTGACCTCGCTCTTATATATTGTGAAAAGCCTTGCACAGCTGCCGCAATCTATACAACTAATCTTGTAAAGAGCGCCCCTATCCTTGTAACAAGAGCTAACCTTGAAAATGGCACTGCTCAAGCAGTTATATGCAACAGCGGAAACGCAAATACTTGTAATTCTGACGGTGTAGCGGTTGCTGAAAAAACCTGTGCTTTGGTTGCAAAGGCTCTTAATATTGATGAAAAAGATGTTATCGTAGGTTCAACAGGTGTTATCGGACAAAAGCTTCCGATTGAGCCTATTGCTAATTCTATTCCTGAGCTTGTTTCTGCACTTTCTAAGGAGGGTGCAACAAATGCTGCCGAGGCTATTATGACAACTGACCTCGTTAAGAAGGAATACGCTGTCGAAACTGAAATTGGCGGAAAGACAGTTTATATCGGCGGTATAGCAAAGGGCAGTGGTATGATTCACCCCAATATGGCAACGATGCTTTGCTTTATAACCACAGATGCTGCAATTTCTGCTGATATGCTTAAAATTGCTGTAAAAACTGTTGCTGATAAGTCCTTTAATATGGTAAGTGTTGATGGTGATACATCAACAAATGATACGCTTGCTGTTATGGCTTCGGGTCTTGCAGGAAATGCTGAAATTACAGAGCAGAATGAGGATTACAACATTTTTGTTGAGGCTCTCACAATTCTTTGCAGAAAGCTTTCTAAAGAAATGGCTAAGGACGGCGAGGGTGCTTCTAAGCTTCTTGTCTGTAAGGTAAGTGGTGCAAAGACCGAAAAAGATGCAAAGGGCGTTGCAAAGAGCGTTGTTTGTTCGAGCCTTCTAAAAGCGGCTATGTTTGGTTCAGATGCAAACTGGGGCAGAGTTCTTTGTGCTATTGGCTATTCTGGCTGTGATGTTGATATTAACAAGGTTGATGTCAGCTTTGCATCAAAGGCTGGTAAGGTTGATGTTTGCAAGAATGGTGCGGGCATAGACTTTTCTGAGGAACTTGCAAAGACAGTTCTTACAGAGGATGAGATTGACATAGTTGTTGAGCTTAATGACGGTAACGGTGTTGCTGAAGCATACGGCTGTGATTTGACATATGAATATGTTAAGATTAACGGTGATTACAGAAGCTAAAGAGGTTGCGAAAATATGTATAAAATTTCAAATGCGGACAGAGCCCAGGTTTTAATACAGGCTTTGCCATATATTCAGAAATATTCGGGTCAGACCATTGTCGTAAAATACGGCGGAAACGCTATGGTAACGCCTGAACTCAAAGACGCTGTTATGAGCGATATAGTTCTTATGCAGCTTGTCGGAGTTAATGTTGTTTTGGTTCATGGTGGTGGTCCTGAAATCAGCGAAATGCTCAAGAAAACTGGCAAGGAAAGCAGATTTGCAAATGGTTTGCGTGTAACAGATAAGGAAACCATAGATATTGTGCAAATGGTTCTTGCAGGCAAGGTTAATAAGAGCCTTGTACAGCTTCTTGAACAGCATGGTGGTAAGGCAATGGGACTTTGTGGTCTTGACGGCAGAATGTTGATGGCTGAAAAGCTTATAGCTTCTGAAGATTTAGGCTATGTCGGCGAAATCACAGAGGTTAATACAGAGGTTATCGAGGATACAATACATAATGGCTATATACCTATTCTTGCAACAGTTGCAGGCGGTTATAACGGAGATGTATTTAATATTAATGCTGACCTTGCAGCCGCCCAGATTGCAGCAAAGCTCGGTGCAGCAAAACTCATTCTTATGACAGATATTCGTGGACTTTTGCGTGATAAGGACGACGAAGAAACTCTTATTCCTGTTGTAAATGTCAGCGATGTTCCGTCATTAAAGCGTGAGGGAATTATTTCGGGTGGTATGATTCCAAAGATAGATTGCTGTGTAGAAGCCGTAAGACGAGGAGTTAAACGAGCTCATATTATTGACGGTCGAATTGCTCACTCAATTCTTATAGAGCTTTTCTCTGATGAGGGTATCGGAACAATGTTTTATTGATTTCATCTTTTTGATGAAAGAGGAGGTAATGTAAATGACCTTTGAAGAAATTAAAAAAGAAGAAGCAGAATATCTTATGCCGACCTATGGAAGATTTCCAGTAGCATTGGCAGAGGGTAAGGGCGCTGTTGCAAAAGATGTTGACGGCAAGGAATATATAGATTTCACAAGCGGAATAGGTGTAAACTGCCTTGGATATAGTGATGACGGACTTGTTAAGGCTATTTCTGAGCAGGCAGGTAAGATTCAGCATATGTCTAATCTTTACTACAATCCGCTTCAGGTTGAAGTAGCTAAAAAGCTTGTTGAGCTTACAGGCTTATCTAAAGTATTTTTCTGTAATTCGGGTGCAGAGGCAAACGAATGTGCAATTAAGGTTGCAAGAAAGTATGCCTTTGAAAAATACAGCGGTAAACGCAACAAGATTATTACTCTTGTAAATTCATTCCACGGCAGAACTGTTACAACTCTTGCTGCAACTGGACAAGATGTTTTTCATAACTACTTTTTCCCATTTACTGAAGGTTTTGAATACGCTGAAGCAAATAATATAGAAAGCTTGCGTAATCTTATTGACGATACTGTTTGTGCTGTTTTTATAGAGCTTATTCAGGGCGAGGGCGGAGTTAATCCATTGCAAAAGCCTTTTGTCTGGGAAACAGCAAAAATTTGTCAGGATAATGATATTTTGCTTATGATTGATGAAGTTCAGACAGGTGTTGCAAGAACAGGAACATTCTATTGTTATGAACAATATGGTGTAACTCCTGACATAATAACAACTGCTAAGGGTCTTGGCGGAGGACTTCCATTCGGTGCTTGCATATGCAGTGAAAAGCTTTCTGGTGTTCTCAGTGCTGGTACTCATGGCACAACCTTTGGCGGAAACCCTGTTGCATGTGCAGCTTCTCTTGAGGTTCTCAGCAGAGTGGCTACAAAAGAATTTTTGAAGGAAGTATCCGAAAAGGGTGCTTATATCAAAGAAAAGCTTAGTTCAATGCCAAATGTCAAAGAGGTTCGTGGACTTGGTATGATGATAGGTATAGTTCTCGAAAAGGGTGAAGCAAAGGTTCTTGCAAACCGCTGTGTTGAAAAGGGCTTGCTCATTCTTACCGCAAAGACTCTTTTAAGACTTCTTCCACCGCTTAATATCAGCTATGAAGAAATTGATAAGGGCTTAGCAATTCTAAATGAGGTTCTTTCAGAAGTGTAATTAAAATAATTTAAAATGTTATAATAAGGAGGCAAATCCAATGAAACATCTTTTAAAAATGCTCGACCTCTCTCACGAGGAAATCTGCGAAATTCTTAATCTTGCAGACCAGCTTAAATATGAGCAAAAGCACAATATAGAACATAAGTATCTTAAGGGCAAGACTCTCGGTCTTATCTTTGAAAAGGCTTCCACAAGAACAAGAGTATCCTTTGAGGTTGGTATGTATCAGCTCGGCGGACTTCCAATCTTCCTTTCTGCAAATGATATGCAGATTGGCAGAGGTGAGCCTGTTCAGGATACAGCAAGAGTGCTTTCACGCTATCTTGACGGTATTATGATTCGTACATTCAAGCAGTCTGAGGTTGAGGATTTGGCAAAATATGGCTCTATTCCTATAATCAATGGCTTGACAGACTTCTGCCACCCTTGTCAGATTCTTGCTGACCTTATGACTATTCGTGAGTATAAGGGCAAACTTGCAGGACAGAAAATGGCATTTATTGGTGACGGCAATAATATGATGAATTCACTTATTGTTGGTGCTTTGAAGATGGAAATGTCTATTTCAGTAGCTTGTCCTGAGGGCTATGAGCCTGACCCACTTGTGCTTGAGTTTGCAAAGGGCTTTGGTGATAAGTTCGAAATGGTAAGAGAGCCTAAGAAGGCTGTTGTCGGTGCAGATGTTGTTATCACAGATGTATGGGCATCTATGGGACAAGAGGGCGAAGCTGAGAAACGCAAGAAGGCATTTGCAGGCTACTGCATTGATGAAGAACTTATGAGCTATGCAAAGCCCGATGCTATTGTACAACATTGCTTACCTGCACACAGAGGCGAAGAAATTTCTGCTGATGTATTTGAAGCTCATGCAGCTGAAATCTTTGATGAGGCAGAGAACAGACTTCACGCACAGAAGGCAGTTATCGTAAAGTGCCTTACAGATAAATAAAAATTCATTAAAAAATATTTTAATAGACAGTACCTTTTTGGCACTGTCTATTTTTTATATAACAATATAATGATAAAAATTAAAAAATTCGCTCAAGGCTTTTCAAAATTATTATAAAAAAAACCACTGTTATTACAACAGCGGTTATATAAGTATTAAGCTTTAAATTTTTGCTTAAGCTTCCTGAGGAGCTCCTACAGGACATACACTTGCACAAGAGCCACAGCCAGCACAAGCATCAGCATCTATTACATATTTGCCGTCACCCTCAGAGATAGCCTCACAAGGACATTCAGCTGCACAAGCACCACAAGCGATGCAATCGTCAGAAATTACATATGCCATAGAAAATAACCTCCTTAATAATGATACCTATATTTTATCATAAAATTTTTAAAAATCAAGTATTTTTCAGAAATTTACATAAAATTCATATAATTAGCGATAGCTAACTTGGTGTATATTACAACATATACACAAATATTCAGGCTTCCTCAGATGTGGTATTCTTTTTAAATTTTTGCACTAATTTTGTTACACCTGAAAAAAGTCCTTGTCTTGCCATATCTATTACTGAACAGATTATGAATATTTTAAAAATTGTTGCTATTACGAACATTATTCCTAAGAAATTATTATAGAGATTTGGGTCGCCAAGTTCATTGTGTGACCAGATAAAGCTTCTTATAAGTGGATGTTCATGTATAGCATATATTCCAATAGTTGTTCCAGCAATGTAGTTGATTATTCTTGATTTAAACTGAAAACCTCTGAAAAATAGGAATATAGAAACGGATTCGAGTATGACAAATGGATTTGAGAATTGTCCGAAAACTGAAGCATTATAAAATCCTACTTTATTGAATGTAACATTGCCAAGGAAATAATAGAGCGAAAAATCTATTATGCAAAGACCTACAAAATAGCCAAGATATTTAAAGTGAAGCTTTTCATCATCTTTGACAAAGCGTTTTAGATAAGCTCCAATAATAAACATAAATAAGAAAGAAATCATAGATTTTCCATATTCAATAGGTAGAACTTTATTAGTAGAGAATATCTCTTTTAAGCCGCCCATAGTTGAAATTGTTGGATAGATTGATAGAAATACGAAAAGAAGTCCAAGAAGAATTTTAAATTGCTTTTTATCAATTTCAACAAGAACTTTATTTATGAAAGGTGAGAGAAGCAAAATTATAACATAGTTTGTTAAAAAATACCATTGCTTTGAAAGTAATGGAAAGAACATTTTGATAATGGAATAAACTGCAAAGCGTCCAGAAAGATTATTTATAGTAGCTATTTCAAGCTTATCAGCAGAAGTAAGGTTATTTGCTGTTTCGCTCGGAGAAAAACCATTATTACTATAAATTATAAATGATAAGACTGTAAGCAAAATAGAATAAAACAGCATCGTAACATATACCTTTGGTATGCGTCGATAGCTTTTTTTAAAATCAAGAACATCTTTACTCATAAAGTAACCAGTGATAATCATAAAAACATTAACAGGTGTTCTGAAAAAGGACCACATAAAATCGCTCATTACTTCAAATCTTCCACCTTGGGCGTTAGAAAGCTGATTAAGCCCTCCGTATGTATAGACGTGAAGTACGATAATCATAAGCATACAGATAATTCTTAAAAGCTCTATGCCTGATTTTCTCTGTACTTTTTGCATAAAATTCCTCCAGTCATATTTTAAATTGAGATTTAGATTTATCTTTTGTTTTTTTGCTCTACTTGCTTTTCATATTCCATGAGAAGTTCACTTGCTTCTCGTGCAATTCTTGAGATTGGCATACCAACAACATTGTAGTAATCGCCGTTAATTCCTTTTACAAATAAAGCACCATGACTTTGTATTCCATAACCACCAGCTTTATCATAGGGTTCAGTTGTATTGACATAGCTTTCTATTTCGTTTTCAGTTAACTCAAAAAACTCAACCTCGGTCGAAACACTAAAGCAACGCTCTAAGCCTCTGTAATTTATGCAACAACCAGTTATAACCTTATGTGTATTGCCTGAAAGCAATCTGAGCATACGCCTTGCATGCTCGGTATTTATAGGCTTATTAAGAATTTTGCCATCAATTATAACTGAAGTGTCACAGCCTATTACCATAGCGTCACGATGACCTTTAGATATATATTTTGCTTTTTGAGTTGCGATATACTGAGGCTTAAGCTCAAGCTCAATATCTGATGGTGCGATTTCATTTATATCAGGTGGAATACAAATAAAATCATCTGTAAGAATACTCATAATCTCACGCCTTCTCGGAGAAGACGATGCTAAAATAACATTCATAAAATTTCCTCCTAAAAAGTTTACCCCCTGAACCATAATTATACTATCTCTTTATAAATATCAGCTTTTTTTATACCTGAAAGTTCAGAAGCTTTTTTAGCTGCTTCTGATGGCTTAGAACCGCTCTCCATAAGCTCCTTTGCAAAGCTTACTGCGTCCTCAAGAGTCATTTCTTTTTCTTCTATGATAGGAGCACCCTCTATTACAAGAACGATTTCACCCTTTAATGAACCGTCACCATATTTTTCATAGGCTTCCGGCAAGGTTGTACGAATGACCTCCTCGTGAACCTTAGTAAGCTCACGAACAATAGAAACTCTACGATTACCAAAAGTTTGAGCCATATCCTTTAAAGTTGCACTAAGCTTGTGTGGAGCTTCATAGAATACCATAGTTCTATGCTCATCACGCAATGAAAGAAGATGTTCGTGACGGCTTTTTTTATTCATACTGAGGAAGCCTTCAAAAGTAAATCTACCTGTTGGAAGCCCTGAAATTGCAAGAGCAGATGCCATTGCCGTAGGTCCTGGAACAACGCTTACTTCAATTCCTCTTTCTGCACACTGCATAACAAGTTTTTCGCCTGGGTCCGAAACTGCAGGCATTCCTGCGTCTGTTACTATGGCACAGTTTTCTCCGTTTTCAATTCTCTCGCAGACAATTTCTCCACGCTCACGCATATTGTGTTCGTGATAGCTTATCATAGGAGTTTTAATTTCAAACTTATTTAGTAGCTTGAGAGTAACTCTCGTATCTTCTGCCGCAATGAAATCTACATTTCTGAGGGTTTCTATTGCACGGGGAGAAAAATCCGAAAGATTGCCTATTGGCGTACCGACTACATATAATTTTCCGTTCATAATTCACCTTATATTAAAATTATTTTTGATGACCATGTGCAAATGAGCCGTAGATTTCGAGCATTTCCTGACTACAATTTCCAAAATCATCTTCAAGCAGAAGTGTAGGTTCAAGCTTTAATCCGCCTTTATTTCCACCTCGTCTACCCTCAATCAAAAGTAACTTAGGAGTTTTTTTCGTATTAAGCTGAACGAAACGCAGGCGTTTAGGCTCAATATTATATTTACGCATAGCTTCTGTTATATCTGGAAGGCGTTCAGGTCGCTGACATATGCAGAATCTTCCGCCAAACTGCAAAAGCTTTGACGCACAGGCGGTTATATCGTCGATGGTACATTCGCTTTCGTGTCTTGCAGCTTTAAGGGAACTATCGGGATTTACTATCCCCGTACCCTCAGCTTTATATGGAGGATTGCACACAACAAGATTATATATGCCAAAGGGTGTGATTCCATTTAGATTTCGTAAATCAGCATTAATTATATTAATTTTATCTTTAAGCTTATTATGCTCAACACTGCGGCAAGCCATATCATAGGCTTCTTGCTGAATCTCTACGCCGAGAATATTTTCAGGCGTGGTTGCAGACTCTCTGCACCAAATCAGTGGTATAGTTCCACAGCCACAGCCGAGGTCACAGGCAAGGTCTGATTTTTTAGGCTTTGCGAAGTTTGCAAGCAGAATGGTATCTGTCCAAAAAATATGTCTTTTTGAAACAATAACTTCAATACCACTTCCGAGAGGTTCAAATTTTTCACCTTCTAAAAGCATTTAATCACCACTTTTCGTGCAAAATTCAATATTCAACATAATAAGCTAAATATTGACATATATTTTAATTTTATCACATTTACATCAATATGTAAATTGTTATATTGCTTAAAGTTCAGCTTGAGAGCTGATAATTTGACATTGTTTTAGCTTTTGCTTATAATTGTTAGAGAAATAGAGTTCTTAAAACCCACCGAAGGCCCCGCCTTTGGAATCCGCAAGCTTTTGAAAAAGCTTGAGCAAAACTTTTAAGTGTCTAAGGGTAGTTTATTAGCTACACGGTAGTTTCTTCAACCGCGTCAACAAACTTCTCTTATAAGTGTCGAGCGAGACTTGTCGAGCGATTCCGCGTCTTGGGAGCGGCGGCTCGCCGCCTAAACTTTGAGTGTCTTGGGGAAATGCGTCAGCTAAGCGTAGATACAAATCTTCATTATTTATATTTAGAATACTTGCTTTTTTTCATAGACTTTTTCTTATAGCGTTCTCGGCGTACCGATTTATCTATCGAATTCGCCCCACTTATATTCGCAAAAATCACAATCAAAGCCGCCATAGCCACAACAGCCACCAAAGCCCACATTATTATACCGATTATAGGGACACCTTCATTTGTTTTTGGAATTTCTATACCTATATTATCTGGTATAGAAAGCTCAGCAGTATTTTCTATTTTATAATCATATAGTGCAAGCACTTTAAGGCTCGGCACTACAACAGCCGCAGCAAAAAGAATTAACGCAATAAAAGTAGAAAGCCTTTTCAAAGTCCTCACCTCATAAATCATTTAAAAATAATTCTACCATAAAAATAAGCTATATAAAAGAGTTATGGAAAAATAAATAACTACATCAGCATATGAAAATCACTAAAAAATATTTTCAACCTCTTACATAAAAATAACAAAATGGCAAATAATATAAAACTTATATCAAAAAAGCTCGAGCCATCGTTAAATTTATTTCATATATATCATAATTCTACATTTTATTCATTTCATTATTTGTAAAAATTATTATAATTTTATTAAACAGTTGAAATTATACAAATTTTACGGTATAATATATTAGCAAAGTGTTGTGGCTGACTATTTACTAAGCTGATTTTTAAAAAATAAGTCTAATAGACCGCTATAATGAAGTTATGAGGGTGGTATATATCAATACTGGAGCATGGATATTTCTTGGCGTAGTATGTGCCTTATTGATAATTGGAATAGTTATTACATATAAAGTAAAGAGAAAAATAAGAGATTTTTCCCGACAAGCTTTTGGAACAGACAGCTTGCTTGAAGGATATAAGCAAACAAAAGAAAGTCTTGCAGAAACTCCTCGGTCACTTCACGCTATGACAAATGCACTTTTGCCAGCAATAAGCCGAGATTTTCCCGAATTTGATTATGCACAATTTCGCCAAAAGGCCGAAAATATGCTTCGTGCATATTTCAATTCGATAGAGGCTAAAAATCTTAGAGAGCTTGAGGCTGTTTCTGCAACAGATAGCATTAAAGATAAGGTTCAGGGAATAATTTCAGACCTCGCATCTATGAACAGAACTCAACACTTTGACGAGGTCACTATCCACAAAACCGAATTATCCAACTATGAAACCAAAAAGGGCTATTGCGTAATCACTCTTGAATCTGCTGTCGGACTTTATGATTTCATTACAGATGAAAACGGTAAAGTCGTAGGTGGAGATAAATCTCTGAAAAGGCAGACAGTTTATTCTCAAGAGCTTATCTATATTCAAGACCCTGATAAGATGCAGCAGGCAGGTTTCTACTCTTCAATCAGTCTTTCTTGCCCGAACTGTGGTGCTCCGATTAAAAAACTCGGAACAAAATTCTGCGAATACTGCGGTTCTGGCGTTAAAGAAATAAATATCAGAAGCTGGAGCTTCAACGATATAAAAGAATTAAACACGCAAACTAAAAAATATTATTAAATGGGAGATGTTTTATTATGGGTATTATCAGAGCAGCTATTGACTCAATCGGCGGCGGTCTTGCTGATTCATGGTTGGAGGTTATCGAGCCATCAGAAATGGACATGAGAACTGTTTTTGCACCTGGTGTATCAGTTCCACAAGGCAGAAATGATAAGCGTAACAGCAATACAAAGGGTACTTCAAATACAGTTTCCAACGGTTCTATCATTCATGTTTACGAACATCAGATGATGATTCTCGTAGACGGCGGTGCTATCGTTGACTACACAGCTGAACCTGGTTACTTCAAGGTTGATAATTCCTCCTTGCCATCACTCTTTAATGGTCAGTTTGGTGCAAGCGTTAAAGAAACCTTTAACCGTATCAAGTTTGGCGGCACAACTCCTGGCGTTCAGAAGGTATTCTACATAAATACCGCCGAAATGGCTGGTATCAACTTCGGCACAAAGACACCTATCAACTATTATGATGGTGTTTATGATATGGATTTGAACGTTCGTGCTTTTGGTAAATTCTCAATCGCACTTACAGAAAACCCACTCGAATTCTATAAGAAGGTTATTCCAACATCTGCTGTCACAAATAATGAGGCTGTCGATATTGGCGACCTTATCAACGAAAACTACATTATGGAGTTCCTCGATGCTCTTCAGCAGGCTCTTACAGAAATTTCTGCTAATAATGTAAGAATTTCTCAGATAAGCACAAGAGCTAACAGAGACCTCCTCAAGAGTACAATTTCCGACCTCCTCTATGAATCCTGGAGAAGAGACCGTGGTATAGTTATCGGCGATGTAGGCGTTACAGTTTCCTACGACGACGAAACAAAGAAAATCCTTACAGAGCGCAACAAGGGTGCTATGCTTAAGGACGCAACTATCAGAGAAGGCTATGTACAGGGTTCTGTTGCAAGAGGCCTTGAGGCAGCTGGCAGCAACGCAAATGGCTCTATGGCTGGCTTTATGGGTATGGGCATTGGTATGAATGCCGGCGGTAACTTTATGGGTGCTGCTTCTAACAACAATATGCAGCAAATGCAGATGCAACAGCAGGCACAACAACAAGCTCAACAGCAGGCCGCTTATCAGCAGCAGCAACAGCAACAGGCACAGCCTCAACAGCCTCAGTCCGAGCCTGCTCCAGCACCAGCTCCTGCACCAACTCCTGCACCAGCAGCAGATGGTTGGACCTGTTCTTGTGGTAAGACAGGAAACATAGGTAAGTTCTGTGCAGAATGTGGCTCACCAAAGCCAGCTCCTGCTGATAATGGTCCATGGACTTGTCCTGAATGCGGAAATCAAAATAGTGGCAAATTCTGTGCTAACTGCGGAACAAAAAAACCAGAAAAGCCAAAGAAGATTAAATGTGACAAGTGTGGATATGAGCCTGATATGAGCGGCCCTATTCCAAAGTTCTGCCCTAACTGTGGTGACCCAATCAATGAAGGCGATATGATTTAATGCTTTGCTAAAATTTAATGGAAGGTAGGTAGCTCCGTCTTAATCGGTGGGGCATAAAGCTTATGAGTACAGTTGCATATAAGTGTATAAACTGTGGCGGTCCACTTGAATTTAATCCTGCAAAGCAGATGTTCTCTTGCGAATACTGTAGAAGTGATTTTACCGAAAAAGAACTTAAAGACCATTTCGGCGAGCTTGATGAAAAGCTTAACGATGAAAATAACAAGGTTGACGAAACTCAGACCGAAGATGATGAATTTGGCTTTGGCGGTGTGCTTTTCTCTTGCCCAAACTGCGGTGCAGAGATTGTCACAGACGAAACCACAGCGGCTACTGAGTGCGTATATTGCCATAGTCCAGTCGTTCTCTCGGGCAGACTTGCAGGCGATATGAAGCCAAATCTTGTTATTCCGTTTGGTTTTACAGAAAAAGACGCAAAAGAAAAATTCTATGCTATGTGTAAGAAAAAGTGGTTCTTGCCAAGGGATTTTGTTTCGGACGCACACATAGACAAGATGAAAGGCGTCTACTATCCATATTGGCTTGTAGATTCAGATAAGGCAGGCTCTTGTAACGCTACCGGTAAAAAATATAGAACATGGCGTTCAGGCGATTATGAGTATAAAGAAACAAAGACTTATTCTATCTCAAGAATGGGTAATATTGCTTTTCAAAAGTTCCCACAATCAGCTCTAAGTAAAGAAGACCACCAGATGATGAAATTCGTTAATCCTTATGATAATGAGGCTTTAACCGATTTCTCTATGTCATATCTTTCTGGTTTTCAGGCTGAAAAGCGTGATACAGAGAGGGCAGATGTTCAGGAGCAGGTCGATAAGGAGCTTCTCGAATACTCAAAGAAAATATTCAAGGATACAATGTCACAATATGACAGCGTAACCCTCGACAATATTCAAATGAATACAGTTCAGGAAGATTGGAAATACGCACTTTTCCCAGTCTGGCTTATGACCTATAAATATAAGGATAAGCAAAAGATTTTTGCTATCAATGGTCAGACAGGTAAGACCTATGGTGAATTGCCATGCTCACTCGGAAAGCTTGCACTTTTCGGAGCAGGATTATTCGTAGTGCTTAGTGCGATAATTTTCGGATTGGGGTATTGTCTATGAAAAATATAGTAAGAAAATCCTCCGCACTTATAGCGGTGCTTATGGCTACAATGCTTTTTGCAGGAATAAGCTGTTTTGCATATGAGCAAGATAATATTTCAACTGAGCCAGAAACCTCTGTCAGCGAAATTGCAGATAACGAGGCCGTAGAAGCCCAAGAGATTCAGCTTTATGAAGCTCAAACATCAGAAGATAAATCTCTTGGAAAGAGTCTTGCAATAGGACTCGGCTCGGGCTTTGTAATTACCCTGATTGTATGTATCTGCATTTATTCCTCATACAAAAAGCACGGTGCAACAGAGCCATATAAGTATAATGAAAACGCAAAACTCACACTTATAGATTCATCTGATGTGCTTGTCAATACACACATTGAAAAACGCAAAATAGAAAAAGATAATAATTAATACCAAAAGGCTTGAAATCTTAATTAGATTTCAAGCCTTTTTCATAAAAATAACTGCCCCATTTTTATAATATAGGGCAGCTACTTATATTATTCTGCTAATAAATTTGTTATATTATCTATATCCAGATACCAAGTACCATCTATTTTTATGAAACACATTTCAGAAATGGTTGAATTTCCTACCGCATCAGCTGCTTTAACCTCTGTTATAACAGTCGCCTTGGCAGCTCCCTCTATTTTTGCTGTTGAATCATATTTGTTATTATATTTCTCTGTCAGCTCAGAGAGGTCTTTGTCGTCTTTATAAAGCACCTCACTCTGTACTTCATAAACAATCTTAAAATCTGTTCCATATTTTTTTTTATTGCTACGATTTTCTTGCCACAGCTTATCCTCGCAATCAAGAACCATATCATCATACTTATTATAATTTTTGTTAGTTTCTAAAGTATAATTTATATATTCCTTTGGCAAGATTTCCATATATTCGTTGACATTTATTTCCTGAATAGCATCAAGCTCTTTTTCTATAACTGTTGTATAGCTATTATGATTTGAGAATAGGTCTACACACATAATAATTACCACTAATGTTATAAATAGTACGGCAATTACGCTTATTACAGCAAGAAGTATCGTATGCCTTTTGCTCGATGTCGACTCATTTTCGCTGACCTCTGCACCACAGAAGCCACAGTATTTACGACCTTTTTCTATGGATTTCCCGCATTTTGTGCAGACCATTTCAATCACCCTAAGTAAGATTATGCTATTATTGTAGTTTATTATTCAGAAGTTGTCAACTTAAAACTATATATAAAAGAATCCACATTAATCAGCAGAACTTTTTTTCTATCTTAGAACTAATTTAAGACACTTAAAAGCCTTGCTTATAATTAACTTGATTTCAAAATCAACAAAAAAATCTCTGATGCTTAACATTAAAACATCAGAGATTTTATAATTTGCTAAATAGAAATTTTCTTTTCTATAATATCTGCTGCTTCATCAGCTTGCTCATTTATAATGGACTCTATTCTGCCACTATCAGAAATCTTTGCAAATTCCGAATCTATCGGGAATCTTGCAAGAATATCAACACCATAAGCCTTTGCAACCTCATCAAGCTTACTTTCACCGAAAGGATAGAGTCGCTTGCCACAATCAGGACATTCAAGATAACTCATATTCTCAATAACGCCAAAAATAGGAACCTTCATCATCTTAGCCATTTTAACAGCTTTTTCTACAATCATAGAAACAAGCTCTTGTGGAGAAGTAACTATAACAATTCCATCAAGAGGAATCGACTGAAAAACTGTCAGCGGAACATCACCAGTTCCCGGTGGCATATCGACAAACATATAGTCGATATTATCCCAATGTGTTTCGCCCCAGAACTGCTTAACTGCACCTGCTATCATAGGTCCACGCCAGACAATAGGGTCGCTCTCGTTATCAAGTATAAGATTTGCAGAAATAATTTCTATTCCTGTTTCACTTGTTGCTGGTTCAAGTCCTTTATCACTACCAATAAGCTTTCCCTTAATACCAAAAGCCTTTGGAATAGACGGACCTGTAATATCGGCATCGAGGATAGCCGTTTTATAACCTTTTCTATTGAACATAACCGCAAGAGATGAGGTTACAAGCGACTTTCCAACTCCGCCCTTTCCACTTACTATTCCTATAATGTGCTTAACACTGCTATGCTCATTCAGCTTTTCGAGAAAGCTTTTTTTATCACGAGCTTCGCAGTTTGCAGAACACGAGCTACAATCGTGTGTACATTCTTCAGACATTTTCTTTACCCCCTAAGGTAAATGTTATTCTTTATCTTCACTACTATTATCATTCTCAGCCTCAGCGTGTATAGCGTCCTCATCGTCATCATCACTAATAACAACTTCGCCACTGCCTTCAGATTCAACAGTAAAATCATCATCATTAATTTCATCATCTGTTACATTTGTATCTTGCTGAACAGAATCAGAATTATCTATTTCATACCCGCTAATAAAAGTATACGGTATACCATATCCAAGAACGATAGACGCAAGATAGATAATAGGTGAGCAAGAAACGATTTCTGCTGAGAAAGGAAGCTGACTTATCATAGCTGCAAGAACGATATAGAGTGCAGGCAAATCCATAATTATGAGAGTTGCAGGAGAAAATCTTATAACCTGTTTGCCATCACCAACACGAGTTGCATAGAAAAGAAAAAGTCCAAACAAAACGAAAACAACTATACAGAGCAAAGCACGAAGCCAAGCCTGACCTACCTTATCAATCATACTCATAAAGAAGTATGAACAAACTACAAAGGCAGTTATGAGTATAGCGGAGAAAACTAATCCTCCTGTATTTTTCTTGCGAGTAGATTTATTTTTTTTATTTTTCAAAGCAATCATTCCTCCAAAATCAGTATAATATACATTCTATCACAGTTAATCATAATATAATGTCAAAATAGAATTAAAAGTACAAGAAATGTCATAACAAGCCACTATAAGTTCGATAATAATTATTAGTTCATAATAGCCGTTATTTTTCAGGGAACCCCCTGCGAGGGTTCCCTACGAAAAACATTCCACTGGAATGTTTTTCTACCCTCCTGCGCTTTGAGAAGTATAAAGAGTTTCGCCGTCTGCGGACGGCGACAAGGGCGTTGCCCTTGACCTACGAGCCTTTGAAAAGGCTCGAGCGAAACTTTTAATTGTGTGGTAAACTATTCCAACATCAAAGCTAAAAATAATTATTCAGTGTCACTAATTAACTTAGCAGCCAAGCAATACCAACCCTTATCTGTACGGGTTTCAATTATTTTAAGTGTCTTTGGCAAAGCAGAAAGAACATCTTCAAGGCGAGAATCTATTATTCCGCTCATAATATAAACTGTATCCTTGTGCATATGCTTTTCTATGTCACCAGAAAGCATAATAATCGCATCAGCCACTATATTCGCTGTAATTATATCGTATGTTCCAGTTACTTCATCAGCCAAATTGCCGTGAATAGCGGTATATCTATCAGAAACACCATTTCTTTCCGCATTTTCTATTGAGGATTTAACAGCAAGCTCATCAATATCTATTCCGATTGCACTCTTAGCGCCAAGCAAAAGTGATGCAACCGCCAAAATTCCGCTACCACAACCAACATCAAGCACAGCTGCTCCATCACTAACATATTTTTCGAGAGCCTCAAGGCAAAGGCGGGTTGTTTCGTGAGTACCTGTTCCAAAAGCAATACCTGGTTCGAGATGGAGGACAGTTCTGCCCTTAGGGTCATAGTCCTCACGCCATACAGGGCGGACAAGTAGCTTTTCGCCAATCTCTATCGGATAGAAATACTTCTTCCAATTATCAAGACAAGCCTCAACATCACACTTATCCGTAAGAATTTTAAAGTTTATATTCTCCGCACGAAAACGCTCCTCAAGAAAAGCCGTTGCCTCAGCAGGGTTATCTTCAGGGCTTATATATATGTGTATTCTTGCAGTTTCACGATTTTTTGCAAGAAGCTCCTCATCAATAAGGTCTATCTTGGCTATTTCAAGAACTTCCTCCTCAAGTGAGCTATAATCCTCAATATATATTCCATAGGGTACAGTCATAACTGCAATATTTTCTGCACGCTCAACATCTTTAGCGTCAACCTCGGCTATAATCTCCGTCCAATCCATAATCTACTTCCTTTCTAATCTTAAAATAAAGGGAAAACCCGCAAAAGAGGTTTTCACCTTAAATATCATTATTTAATGTGAGTTCAATAAATCTTAAAAGTTAAAAGTTTCACTCGAGGCGGCGAGCCGCCACTCCCAAGATGCGTTCTACTTCTTTGTTAAATTATTGTTTATCATTCGCATCTAAATTTTTAAAGTTAAAAGTTTCGCTCGAGCCTTTTTAAAGGCTCGTAGGTCAAGGGCAACGCCCTTGTCACCGTCCGCAGACGGCGAAACTCTTTATACTTCTCAAAGCGCAGGAGGGTAGAAAAACATTCCAAATGGAATGTTTTTCGTAGGGAACCCTCGCAGGGGGTTCCCTGACAGAACACCTGCGCTGTATAAGATATGAATTTGCTTAACAAGGTTTTTAAGTCATTATCAAACTCAAGTCATTTAAATTTACTCGGTCTGTGAATCCTAAGAATTTTCGCCTAAGCCCCAAAGATTAAGATACTGGTTTTTAAATGTTTTTGTAAATATCTTTTCTATAAGCGGTGTATCATCTGTTTTTTCTTCATCACTTGAAGACTCCTCAGTGCCTTCGCTCTCCTCAATCTTCTTAACATTATCATATGAAATCATCATAAATGGAATATCAGAAATCTCTGGGTTATCTTCACCATTAAGAACTCTAAGAATATAATCAACCGCTGTATAAGCTGTCCATTCGTAGCTTTCACTCACTGCTGTTGCAACATTACCATTCTGAACCTGCGTGAAAAGCTCTGTGCCTCCACCCCTTGCAAGAAATGTTACCCTGGACATTGCCTGCGTCATTTCAAGAGCATCAACACTATCTTTGAGCATATTGTCGTGAAGAACTATAACGCAGTTGATATTTGTATCTCTCTCTAAGGCTTTTTTTACAGCATCGGAAATATTTACTGCTGTGTTTGAAATCTCCATAGCAAGTTCAGTGCAATAACCGTCTGAATACTTTGTCAATTCGTCTGTAACAGCCTTTTTCATCTCATCAGCATAGCTTACATCTGATGGGGTTACAAGAAGTGCATTAACCCTGCCTTCTTTTTCAACAATAGCATAATCTGCCAAAGCCTTGGCCTCAGCGACATAATTAGTTTTAACACTTGAATCCACAAAATGGTCATTTGTACCAACCTGTGTATTATCAATGCTTATAACCTTTATACCGTGTGCCTGAGCATTTTCAATAGCAAGAGAAATTTTATCTTTATTTATATTTCCTATAAGAACTACGGCTGCACACTGGTCAGAAACCGCATTTTCAAGTGCTGAAGTATGGGAATTTGCTGTGCCATCGGTATCATAAGCGAGAATTTCCTTAAACCCAACCTTTTCTGCAACAGACTTTAATTCCTGTGAAATATAAGATGAATAAGTATTACTGCTTGAATCTGAAATAATGGCTATTTTCTTATTTTTAGAAATTTTCTTTGCATCTATTGATTTTGTAGCATTAAAATTCGGTTGTGATTTATATGTTTCAAGCTCAGTGGAAAGTGCTGCAAGCTTTTCTTTGCTTACCACTGCATTATTTGTAGACCTTGATTCTGTTACAGACTCCACCGCAGAACCGTTTCCATTATCCTTACAACCAGAAAGCATTGCAATAGATGACAAAACCATAGCTGAAAGCAATACTGCTAAAATTCGTTTCATTTATAATTTCCTCCCATTTTCCCAACTATCAAAATCTGTCAGTAAAACAGCACATTCTTACGCAAATTTATTATACTTCCACATCTCTTTTATGTCAATAAACATAATTGTAACATTACAATTTATTGACACTTAATACCCTCAACAAAGCTTTTCATTTCTTCATTCACCTCTGGCGGATAAACTATCGCCACAGGCTCTGAAAGTCCCAAAAGCCACGCAAAGAACTGCCTGCTAACAGCGACATTTGCCCCGACAACATAGCTATCGTCATAATTTCCACATATATCAAGACTACTTCCAAATTGGTCAACAAAAACATCAACTAATCTGCTTGGAATTTTCATCTTAACATAACATTCCTCGCCACCAAACATTCCAAAGATTTTTGAGGAATAGCTTTCTATATCAAATTCCCTGAAATTCTCGTTCTTAATCCGAGAATTATCCGAAACCGCAGTATTTCTCATTCTGTCAACTCTGAAATGCTTAATAATCTTGTCCTTATGGTCGAAGCCTATAAGATAATAGTTGCCATCACTCCAGCTTACTCCCCAAGGCGAAACTTCATAAAGACTTCCTTGATGCTTAAAGGCCATAGCCGGCTTATTATTTTCATCAATTATCCATTTAAAATATTTAAAGCACACTGCCTTATCAAGATTTATTGCATTATGAATTGTATCTATCGCATAGTAGATAGTTTCATTCATACTTTTAACTCGGTTTTTAACAAAAACCTGTCTTTTAAGCAATTCCGCCTGATAAACGCTTGTCAGACATTCAAGCTTAGATATAAGCTCCTCTGTTTTTTTTAATGTAAAAAATCTCGAACAGCCAACAGCGTCTATCAATAGTTTAAGCTCAGAAAGCTGAAACTCTCTATTTCCGACATAATATTTAACTGTATCAGATTTTGTACTCAAAATATCCATTCCGCTCTCTTTAAGAGCATTAATATCATCATAGAAAGTTTTTCTGCCAAATTCAAAGCCCTTTTCTGCCAGAGCCTGCTCTATCTCTATTCGTGAAAGAGCGTGTTCTTCATCTGTATACTTAAGTAAATATTCTCTAAGATAAAGCAGCCTTTTCTTCTGTTCAGAAGCCATTCTATCAACCCCAAAAATGCTAAGTGCTTTGCCCTTAAAAAGCTGAGCAAAGCCTTTAATTGTCTTACCACTCAATGAAATAGTAATGATGAAACAATAAGCAAAATTATCAAAAAGCCAAAGTTAAATGCCGAAAACATTCCTATATAGGACTTAACTTTAGTTGGATTATGCCTTGTATATTCTCTGAATGTAATCAGACTTGCAAGTGAAGCTATCAAAGTTCCTGTTCCACCAATATTTACACCGACAAGCAATTCCCTATAATTGTCTGTAAACTGCGAAAGCAATATTGCAGACGGAACATTGCTTATAACCTGACAAGAAATTGCACTAAAAAGCAAGGTATTCTGTTCGAGCAACCAAGAAAAAAGATTTCTCACGGCGTCTATTCTTGCCATATTTCCCGCAAAGATGAAAAATGCAGCAAAGGTCAGCAATAGTGGGTAATCAACCATTTTAAGTGCTTTTCGGTCGGCAAAAAGTAAAACAATAGGTATTATTATCAAACCTACATAATATGGTATTCCTCTGAACACTATTGCTATTGCCAGCACAAAGAGAATAGCATATAGGATAGTGCGTTTTTTGTTAAGGCTTTCGATTTTTTCAGAAATCTCAAGCGGTTCTTTTTTTACAAATAAGCAACAAATAGTTATAAGAATTACCGAAACCGCAAACGGCACAAACATTATCCCTACAAACTCATAATCATTTATATTATACTTTGTATATAGATATAGGTTTTGTGGATTGCCAAAGGGAGTAAGCATACCTCCGAGATTTGCGGCAATATTCTGCATAATAAATGTAAATGCCATATATCTTTGTTTGCCTGTGCTTTCAAGCACGAAATATCCAAGAGGTAAAAATGTAAGCAATGCCATATCATTCGCAATAAGCATAGAGCCTATAAAGGTTATATAAACAAGCGTAAGTATTGACGCACGAATATTCCTACAAGATTTGACTATTTTTTGTGCGAGTATATAAAAGAAATTTATATTTTTCAAAGCACATACAACAGCAAGAACACAAAACAAACAGCTCAAGGTCTTAAAATCGAAATACGAAATATATTGTTCATCAGGAGGTATAATAAAAGAGGTAATCACCGCCGCAAGAACTGCCACCATAAGGACAACATTTTTCTTAGCAAAACCCACCATTTTCGTAAATATCATCATTAAATTCCCCTCTATATTTATGCCAAAACAAATATATCATATATAGAAATAAATGTCTATTAGCACATTTTAAAAATCTGTCGAAATATTGTGCAGATTTTTGCGTAAATTTCTACGGACTTTATATTCAAAATTACTTGTTTTCCATTACTGTTCATTATATAATATATGGTAGGGAATTATCAAAAATCGACAGTATTTTTTGAAAAGATACTTTGCTTATATCAAGATAGGTATGAAGGGAGAAAAAATGAGCAAAAATCGCATTAACAGACGCAATAAAATAAAAAGAACCTCCTCCTATCGTGGATATAATCATTATCGAAGATATTCTGCTTCAACAGGCTCTCAGGGCACAGGCTTAGGCAAGGCTGTTGCTTTATCCTTTGCCGTTGTAGCTGCAACTTCATTTGTGGTATTTTGCTGTTCAGTATATATTCCGAAATTAGTAGATATTTCAAAGAAAAATTTTATTAGTGCAGAATCTTCTGCGGAATCTTCTACTCTAAGTAAGACTGAGAGTTCTAAACCAGAAAGCAAAGCGGAGAGTTCAAAATCTGAAACATCTAAAAAAGAAACTTCTAAAGCTGAAAGCTCGAAATCAGAAACAAGCAAGCAAGAAGGCAAGGGCTATCTTGACGGAAATGTATTTATATACAAAAATGTAGGATACGAAAGCTTTAAAGGTACTGATGAAAACGCCTTAAAATACGCAAATAGCCTAAATTCTATCGCTTCAACACTCGATTCAAGCATAAATATTTATTCAATTATAGTTCCTACACACAGCTCAATCTCTCTTGATAAGCTTCAGAAAGAAAACAACGCTAATGAAAAAGCTAATCTTCAGGTCATCAATGATAATCTTTCTGAAAAAATCAGCTTTATAGATGTAGAAAACGCTCTCAAAGATAAAAAAAGCAAATATATCTACTATAATACCGATGAAAACTGGACTTCTCTCGGTGCATATTATGCCTATAAAGAGTTTTGCAAAAATGTAGGACTTACTGCCACTGATTTCTCATCGGTAGAAAAAAAACAAATAGAGGGCTTTTTGGGTGGACTTATTTCTTCCACAAAAACTGATAAAAATAAAAAAGGCAACACTGACCTTTTGAAAAATCCCGACACCATCACATATTATAACTTTGGCAATGACTATCAATGCGGTATCTGGAGAACTGAAAACAGCGGAGAAGAAACCGTTTCTTTCATAAATAATGCTGTTTCAGCAGAAAATGCACGAGATATATTCTGCTATGGAGATGTTTCACTTTTTAAAGCTAATACAGGTAAAAGCACTGGCAAACGCCTTTGCATTGTAAAGGATAGCTATGGCTCTGAGCTTGCTCCATATTTTATGGAAAACTATGATGAAGTTCATATAATTGACGCAAAACTATTTGAAGGTTCTTTAACAGGCTATTGCTATAATCACAGTATAACTGATGTCCTTTTCATAAATGGTATAAACACAGCTAACGAGAAAGAGCAAATCAAAGCCCTTTCCGCTATGGCATAAAAGCCGAATTCAAAGCCGAAAGGAGATGTGCATATGTTAGGCAGAAAACTTGATATTGAAATATTCGGCACAATATCCGAAGGCTCGATTTATTTCGGTTATTATCGTGAAAGAGGTATGAATTATAAAGTTTACATACTGACAAACCACAAGCTGAAAACAAGTGAGCAGTGCATTGTTATTGCTGAGGAATTTATTGAAAATTCTTCAGCAAAAAAGCTTGTTGCCTCACCACTCGGCGAAATATTCTACGAACCCGAAATCCGTAAGCGTGTTGCTATGGCTCACACCGAAATTTCACATATGATTTGCTTGTATGAAAAATCCTGCGGTGCAGTAGTTTTTTACCGCTCGAATGATTCTATAAAATATCTTTTAGTAAAAAATCGCAACGGCCGTTGTTGGAGCTTTCCAAAAGGACACATAGAAAATGGCGAAAGCGAAAAACAGACCGCCGCACGAGAAATTAAAGAGGAAACTGGACTCGATGTGCATTTCAAAGCAGATTTCAGAGAAACTGGAATATATCACCCCTTTGGCAGGACAAGCAAAAAGGTGGTTTTCTTTCTCGCCGAAACAAATAGTGACAAAGTAAGTATTCAACGCCGAGAGATTGATTATTATCGCTGGGCAACTATGGACCAAGCACAAAAGCTTTGCAAGCACGAAAATGATATTAGGGTTTTAGAAAAAGTAAGCAATCTTCTTGAAACAGCAAATTAAACAAATCTCTTTTTTTAAAACTAAAGCTTATTCACTTAACAAGCTTTATTTATCGGGAACGATTTTTTTCGTTCCCTTTTATAATGCTTGAAATATACGGAAAAATGGTATAATATATGTATGTATATAACTTAATGTAGGAAGTAGGAGGATATTATGGATAAGAAAACATTCTATATAACAACACCAATTTATTATCCGTCAGGCAATCCGCATATCGGACATTGCTATACTACGGTTGCCTGCGATTCTATCGCAAGATATAAGCGTATGCAGGGCTACGATGTAATGTTCTTGACAGGCACAGATGAACATGGTCTTAAAATAGAACAAAAAGCCGCTGAAAAGGGCGTATCTCCAAAGGAATATGTTGATGAAATCGTTGCTGTTTTCAAAAATCTTTGGAAATATATGAACATAAGCTACGATAGATATATCCGTACAACTGACGATTATCATATAAAAAGCGTTCAGACAATTTTCAAAAAGCTTTATGATAAAGGCTATATCTATAAGGGCGAATATAAGGGCAAATACTGTACTCCTTGCGAAAGCTTCTGGACTGAATCTCAGCTCAAAGACGGCAAATGCCCTGATTGTGGTCGTGATGTTGTAGAAGCTAAGGAGGAGGCATATTTCTTTAAGATGGCTCCTTTCGCTGACAGAATTGAAAAGCTCCTCACAGAAACAGACTATCTCCGTCCAAAAACTCGTGCAGTAGAGCTTGTCAATAACTTTATCAAGCCAGGTCTTGAGGATTTGTGCGTATCAAGAACAAGCTTTAAGTGGGGTATCCCTGTAACCTTCGATCCAAACCATGTTGTCTATGTTTGGATTGACGCACTTTCAAACTATATAACTGCCCTCGGCTATGAGAATGACCAATATGACGATTACAAAAAGTATTGGCCTGCTGATGTTCATATGGTTGCTAAGGATATTATGCGTTTTCACGCTATAATCTGGCCTGCAATGCTTATGGCTCTTGAAGAACCACTTCCTAAGCACCTTGCTGTTCACGGTTGGATTACTTTCAACGGTGAAAAGATGAGTAAATCTCTTGGAAATGTTGTTGACCCTCTCGTTCTCGGCGAAAGATACGGTGCTGACGCTATTCGTTATCATATCCTCAGAGAAATGGCTCTCGGTTCAGACAGCTCATTCTCTAACGAAATTATGATTAAACGCATTAACTCCGACCTCGCAAACGGTCTTGGCAACCTTGTTTCAAGAACTGTTGCAATGGTAGAGAAATATTTCGGCGGTACTCTCCCAACAGAGCGTGAAAGCGGTGAATTTGACGAAAGCCTTATCGAAACTGCAAAGGCTCTCCGTCCTGCTGTTGATGATTATATAGAAAAAACACAGCTTAATAATGCTCTTGCAGAAATCTTCAAGGTTGTTTCTCGTGCAAATAAGTACATTGATGAAACCACACCTTGGGTTCTTGCAAAGGACGAAAGCAACAAAACTCGTCTTGCTACTGTACTTTATAATCTCCTTGATACAATTCGTATTATCTCAACACTTCTTTCTGCATTTATGCCTACAACTATGCCAAGCATCTGGGAACAGATTGGTGCTTCTAAAGAAGATGTAAGCTACGAAAATGCCGCTAAATTCGGCGTGCTTCCTTTAGATGTTACAGTTAAGAAGGGTGAGGTTCTTTTCCCAAGAATTGATGTTGATAAGGAAATTGAGGAGCTTAACGCACTTATCGCTAAAAATCAGCCTAAAGAAACAGCAAAACCTAAGATTGAAGGTCTTGCTCAGATTGGCATAGATGATTTCGCAAAGATAGAACTCAGAGCCGCAAAGATTCTTGCTTGTGAGCCTGTCAAGAAGTCCAAAAAGCTTTTGAAACTTACACTTGATGATGGCGAAGGCGAAAGAACTGTTGCAAGTGGAATTTCACAATATTATAAGCCTGATGAATTAGTCGGAAAGACAATCGTTCTTGTTGCAAACCTCAAGCCTGCAAAACTTTGCGGTGTTGAAAGTAACGGTATGATTCTTGCCGCTGATTGTGGAGAAGATGATGTAAAGGTATTGTTCCTTGACGATTCAATCCCAGCAGGCAGCCGAATCCGCTAATTAGTGCTTTCTGACCGATTAGTTAGCAGGTTTTCCCAAGACACTAAAAAGTTTCGCTCGAGCCTTTTCTACACCAGCTTTGCTGGTGAAAGCTGCTCGCAGGGTTGAGGGACGGAGTCCCTCATGGGTTTTAAGGGCAAAGCCCTTAACATTCTTTGCTCTCTAAGGGCGGACAAAGTCCGCCCTTTATGACTGATGTTGCCAACAAAAGAAAATTAAGCGGTGGACAAAGTCCACCGCTTTAGAAGTAAAGAATGTTGGGCTTCGCCCAAAGGTATTTCGCTCTTTGCGGAGAGCGTCCAAAGGCTCTGCCTTGGGAAACTGCAAGCTTTTGAAAAAGCTTGAGCAAAACTTTTAAGTGTCTTATGGAAGTTTATTAGCTAATATGCTAACTTATCTCTTTTTTCTCGAAATAACAGCTATTCCAAGAACATAGAACAAAATTGATGTAGCAATTAAAATAAGTATGCTTGCAAGTGTAGAAACCTCCCAAGAGCCTATCGTAAAATCAACGCCAAGCTCTTCTCTTATTGACGGTATTGCAACATCTGAAACCATAGCTGGTACACCGTCAAAAGACCTTTCAAATGGAACCTCCATAAATATCTTTCTAAAAATAGACGCTGCGTGAGATATAGGAAAAATCTTAACAACTGTAGCAACACTTTCAGGCATAGAACCAACAGGAAGATATATTCCAGTAATAAAGCCAATCAGTGTTCCGATAACTGTACTTGCAGTTGCAAACGCATTTGTACTGCTAAAGAATGATACCACAAAAAACATCATTGAAGAACCTGCAAGAACAGTAAGAAGAATCATTCCGAGAACCTTCAAAATTGAAACGAAAGGTAAAATCTCTCCACCGCTTGCAACTATGTAAAGCTCACCAACTGCAAAAGCAATAACACTCATAATCACACCAATAACAAATGCACTTATGATATATCCGCCAGCAATAGAGCTTCTTGAAACAGGTGAACAACGAAAATCCTTTTCTATCTTCTTAGCCTTGTCATCAACAATAACGCCAAATGCACCTAAGGTCGTAGAAATTGATGTTACTGCAAGAATTCCTGCAATAAGCCAGCTATCCATAAGAAATTTTGTACCCTCAATTTTAATACCAGAAACATTATCAAAGCTGTTTACAAGTTGGTTACCAAGAAAAAACGCATATAAACCTATAACAATTAAAACTGCAAGCACAGAAAAGAATACGGAACTCTTATCTCTGAAAAAAAGTTTTAAATTTCTCTTAGCAAATAGAATCATTCTCTTATCTCCTTTCCTGTTATTGCAATAAAGGCATCGTCCATAGTTCCGTTTAATACTTCAAAGCCATCTATATAATCTCTGCAAGCATCAAGAATCGGCAAAGAGTCCATAGTACTTTTAATATTAATTTTTATATCTGCTCCAACCTCAGCAAAAGCAAGCTTATTATTTTGCAGATATTCTTTAGCTCCAGTATTATTTTTCTTTGGCGAGATTATTAGAATATCCCCTGCATATTTTTCTTTAAGTTCAGCCGGAGTACCTTTTGCAGAGATTTCCCCTCCGTCAATAACAACAACATAATCTGCCTCAGCAGCTTCCTCCATATAATGTGTTGTAAGGAAAACTGTCATTTTTGTTTCCTGTTGAAGCTTGCGAATGGTTTCCCATACAGATTTTCTCGTCTGAGGGTCAAGACCTGTTGTCGGCTCATCAAGAAAAAGTATCTTAGGTGTATTTACTAAGGCTCTTGCAATATCTGCCCTTCGGCGTTGGCCACCCGAAAGCTTACCATATCTTCTATTCTGAATTTCAGTAACACCTGTAACAGCCATAGCCTTCTCAACATTTTCACGAAGTTTATCTCCGCTAAGCCCATAAAATCCGCCACGAATCATAATATTTTCTTTGATAGTGAGCATTTGGTCAAGAACTCCGTCTTGAAAAACTGCACCTATCTGACTACGGATTTTATCGTCCTCGTGTCCTAATTTTCTTCCACAGACAATAACTTCTCCACTGTCTGGTTTCAAAAAGGTAGTAATTATATCAATAGTAGTAGATTTGCCAGCACCATTCGGACCTAAGAACGCAAATAGCTTTCCGCTCTCTACATAAAAGCTGAGTGATTTAACAGCCTGAACATCGCCATATGATTTTTTCAGATTTTTAACTTCGATTATCTTTTCCATTGTTTTTCCTCCTGTTTTTTATAATCTTATTTATATTATTCGCAAATTGTTTTTCCTGAAAGAATGTTATTCCATAAACAGCAAAATAGATAATCACATCAATAACGATAATTTCTAAAATCCATTTTATACTCATAGGAAACCACTGATACCATAAGCCGCCCATAAGTATTACACAAGCTGAAACTTCTATTATGCCAATAAGTATATATAGCCATTGCGGAATAGGATTTGAAATTTTCTCTGAAATTATACCAGTAATAAACATCAAAAAAGAAATCACAAAGCAAAGAAGTGCCATTTGAAATATCCATTCTATTCCTATTCCATTTGCATAATATGAATAGTTAAAAATTGCAACCACCAATGAAGCTATCGTATATGATGAAAAAAATATATTAACAAAGCGTTTTAATCCATTCATAATTAACTCCTCCTATAACCCAAATTTTTTCTTAAAGTCTGGCACATAGTGACGATTTATTATAAGCTTTTCACCATTTATCAATAGTACCTCATATTTGCCATTCAACATCGGCTTTACTTTCTCAATAAAATCTATATTCAGAATACACGACTTACTTATACGCACAAAGCTTGAATTTATAAGAGCCTCTTCAAATTCAAAAAGTTTCATTTTACTTTCATAAACATCATTTTCACAATATATAAATGTTTTCTCATCTACACTTTCTATGTAACAAACAGCTTCATGGTTGATTTTTTGTAAATATCCGTCCTTATAGGCGGTTATGGTAAAGGAACATATTTTAATCGCATCTATAATCTTTTGCAGTTCAGAATTTATTTCAGAACAGCGAATAACTATTTCCGTTTCTTTTAAATTTCTGTCTTGTTCTATCACAAGCTTCATCTCATAACCTCCTTACAAATAAACTATATCACATAAAAATCGCTGAGTAAATCAAATTCAGGTAAAATGCACTTAATGGCATATAAACTGCATTCAAGCTCACTATTAAATGAATTTTTCTGAATAATCTGGCTAAAATAAACCCAGTACAACAAGAAAAGAGGAAAATTTGTGGATTTACTTAATATTGCACTAACCTCAATAGGTTCTATTATAGTGCTATTCTTGCTTACAAAGCTTATCGGAAATCGCCAGATGTCAGAGCTAAATATGTTCGATTATATTAATGGAATAACTATTGGTTCTATTGCCGCAGAAATGGCAACTTCTCTTGAGGGCGATTTTCTCAAACCACTTCTTGCAATGATAATCTACGGAGTAATAACTGTTTTAATTTCAATTCTTGCAAACAAAAATATAAAACTCAGAAGGTTTTTCAATGGTAAAACCCTCATATTATATAAAAACAATAAGCTTTTCTACAAAAATTTCAAAAAAGCCCGTATAGATATGAACGAATTTCTTTCACAGCTAAGAATAAACGGATATTTTAATCTAAGCGAGTTAGAAGCCGTTTTTCTCGAAGAGAACGGAAAAATTTCTGCCCTGCCAAAATCCGAATCTCGTCCACTTATTCCTAAAGATATAGCACTTTTTCCCGATAAGGACGAACCTCTTATAACACTTGTAATTGACGGCAAAGTTTTGACAGGCAACCTGAAATTTTCTGGAAAAGATATTACTTGGCTAAACAAAAAGCTCAAAGAGCAAAATATAAACAGAATTTCTGATGTATTTCTTGCGGTTTGTGATAGCAATGATAAAATTACAAGCTATAAAAAAATAAAAAATAAACCTGATAGAGATATGTTTCAATAAGACTCTGTATTTGAAAACTACAAGCTTTTAAACTTATTACTAAACCAATATTATAATAAAAGCCTCTTGATGTTTTGAACTAAAAAATTCATTTACATCAAGAGGTTTTTTGAATTTATTTTTTATATTCTTCTATAATATTGCAGGTTTTTTCTATATCTTCATCAGTATGAGCTACTGAAACAAACATTGCCTCAAATTGTGATGGTGCAGTATATATACCATTACTTTGCAAGTAATTAAAATAATCAGCATATTTTTTCGTATCTGACGATTTTGCAGTTTCATAATCCGTTACAGACTTATCTGTAAAGAATGCAGTCATTATTGAACCTGCACGATTTACATTAAGACCCGCTTTACGCATAGCTGATTCTATTCTTGCGGATTTCTTCTCAAGCTCTGGATAAATAGTATCTTGATTTTCCTCAAGAATTTTAAGTGTAGCAATACCTGCACTTACAGCAACAGGATTTCCTGAAAGAGTTCCAGCCTGATATACTGAACCAAGTGGCGAAACACATTCCATAATTTCACGCTTGCCACCATATGCAGCTAAAGGCATACCTCCGCCAACTATTTTACCTAAGGTTGTCATATCAGGGCAGACACCATAATATTTTTGAGCACCACCAATACTTAAACGGAAACCTGTTATTACCTCATCGAAAATCAACAATGCACCATATTTTTCAGTAATATCTCTAAGAAATTGCAAGAAACCGCTTTTAGGCGGAACTACACCCATATTCGCAGCACAAGGCTCAACTATAACACAAGCTATATCCTTGCCATATTTATCAAAAAGCTTTTCTACTGATTCAACGCTGTTATACTTAGCAAGAAGCGTAGTTTCTGTATAGCCTTTCGGAACACCCGAACTATCAGGAATAGAATTTGTCAGCAAACCAGAACCCGCACGAACCAACAAGCCGTCAGAATGTCCATGATAACAGCCCTCAAATTTTACAATAAAATCTCTTTTAGTATAGCCTCTTGCCGCTCTCACAGCACTCATAACCGCTTCTGTACCAGAATTTACAAGTCTGAGCATTTCCATAGACGGAAAATTTCTCTTTATAGCTCTTGCAAGTTCGATTTCTCCACTATGACAAGCACCAAATGTCAAACCCTTTTTGCAAGTATCTATTACAGCATTTATAACTTCAGGATGAGTATGTCCAAGAATATTTGGTCCCCATGAGCATACATAGTCGATATATTCATTTCTGTCAACATCATAGATTTTGTCACCCTCTGCGTGGTCTATGAAAACAGGGCTTTTGCCGACAGATTTCCAAGCACGAACAGGACTATTTACACCACCCGGCATAAAATCAAGTGCTTGTTCATAAAGCTTTTCAGATTTCGTTGTATTCATAATTTATACTCCTTATCTGTAAAATTCATCAATCCACCTTGCAACATCAAGTGCGTGATATGTGATAATAATATCCGCTCCCGCTCTCTTAATAGCAATCATATTTTCGCTTACAATTTTCTTTTCGTCTATCCAGCCATTTTGGGCAGCAGCTTTAACCATAGCATATTCACCACTGACATTATAAGCAACAAGTGGCAAATCAAATTTTTCTCTTGCTGATTTAATTATATCTAAGTAGGCAAGTGCAGGCTTGACCATAACCATATCAGCACCCTCAGATATATCGTCTGCAATTTCACGAAGTGCTTCTCTGCCATTTGCATAATCCATTTGATAAGTTTTTCTGTCACCAAATTCGGGAGCGGATTCTGCGGCATCTCTAAATGGTGAGTAATAAGCTGATGCAAACTTAGCACTATATGAAAGTATCGGCGTATCAATAAAGCCATTTTCATCAAGAGCATTTCTTATTGCTGAAACTCTGCCGTCCATCATATCTGAAGGAGCTATAATATCCGCACCAGCTTTTGCAAGACTTACAGCCATCTTTGAAAGCAAAGGAAGTGTTTCATCATTGAGAATTTTTTCTCCGCAAACAACTCCACAATGTCCGTGAGAAGTATATTCGCAAAGGCATACATCGGCAATTATAATAAGTGACGGATAATTTTTCTTTATATATCTTACTGCCTGTTGTGTAATACCATTATCGTTATATGCCTCTGTTGCATATTCGTCCTTATGCTTTGGAACGCCGAAAATTAAAATTCCCGAAATACCACTTTTTTCAACTTCATTAAGAATTTCGTCAATTCTATCGAGTGAATATTGATAAACATTTGGCATAGACTCTACGGGATTTTTTATATTTTCTCCCTCAACAACAAACATTGGATATATCAAATCACTTTTACTTATTCTTGTTTCTCTTACCATACTGCGTAGATTTTCGCTTGCTCTTAATCTCCTAAATCTTTTCATTGCTATTCTCCTCAACTATTTTAAGAATTGTATCTGTTATACCCTCAACTGTCTTTGTCTTTGAAATATTAAATCCACTCACGCCGTGCTTAATTAAGGTTTCGGCGGTTATCTCGCCAATGCAAACTATTTTGGTCTTTGGTGAAATTGTAAAACCGCCCTCATAGAAAGCGTCAACTCCCGATGAACTCGCAAAGGCGATAAAATCAGTATCTATAGTCTTATTGGCTTCTGTTTTATAATCAAGCTGAACGCCATAGGTCTTTATATCATCATACTGAATATTATTTTTGTCAAGAATTTCTGTTAGAAGTAAAGAACCCTTTTCCGCTCTTAGAATAAGAAGTTTTTCATCACTATGAACCTTTTTTACGAGAAGCTTTCCAAGAGCCTCTGATGTAAAATCATTTGGAATAAGCTCTGCAAAAATTCCATATTTTTCAAGCACAGAAGCTGTTCCCATGCCGATAACTGCAAATTTAATATTTACAAGCTTTCTTATATCTATCTTTAATGCTTTTAGTTTGTTAATGAAGATTTCTGCTCCATTCATACTTGTAAGAACGATATAGCTATATTTTTCTATATCATTAAGAGCCTTATCAAATTTCGGATTATTTTTATATTCGATAATATTAAGATGATTCATATGGTTAATATCTGCACCATAGGCAGAAAGCTGTTTTGAAAGCTTTGAAGAAAGTCTTTGTGTTCCTGTCACTGTAACAGAAATATCTTTTAAAGGCTTTTTAATGGTTGGCGAAAAATCATATTCCACAGTTTTTCCTACAGCTATAACAACAGGTGGTTTAATCTCGCTATTCTCCGCTACATTACAAATATTTTTAAGCGTAGCCCTGACAGTCTGATTTTTCGCATATGCTCCGTTAGAAATAATCGCAATAGGAGTATTTTCCGACATACCATTTTCGATAAGACTATGCACTATTTTAGGAAGATTTTTAAGTCCCATAAGGAATATAAGTGTTCCTCCACATTCGGCATAGGCTTTCATATTTTCGGGGAGAACATCATCCGCTGTATGCCCAGTAATAACATGAAAGCTTCTGCTTGTACATCTGTGTGTAACGGGTATTCCGGCAAGCTCAGGAACAGCAATAGCTGATGAAATTCCCGGAACTATATCAAAGGGAATGTCACCTTCTTTGAGTGCGATTATCTCCTCCCCACCTCTGCCAAAAACAAAAGGGTCGCCACCTTTAAGCCTGACAACTGTTTTATTTTCACGAGCCTTTTCAATCAAAAGGCTGTTTATAGTTTTCTGAGTTTCACTATGTGCTCCAGAACGCTTTCCAACACAAATTTTTTCTGCGTTTTCGGCATATTCAAGAAGTTCCTTATCAATAAGACTGTCATATATAAGCACATCACATTTTTTTATAAGTTCCAAGCCACGAAGCGTAATCAAATCATAATCTCCACAGCCTGCACCCACAAGATATACTCTGCCTTTATTCATAGCTTTTTCGTCAACTCCTTTGCAAGCTCAAAGCTTTCTGATATATCTGCGCTTTTAGATAAAATATTGCAATTTTCACCAGAAACATAGAGTGTAATTTTATTGCTGTTTATCTCGGAATATGCACCCAAAGGCATGCCGCAATCTGCATTTAAAATTTGCGGGACAGCCCTTTCAAGCTGAAATGAATAAAAAGTTTTCTGATGATTTACAAGATTAATATAGCTTTTTAGTCTTTCGTCATTTTTACGGCTTTCTACGGCAATTATCCCCTGACAAGGCGATGGCAAAAACTCGTTATAATCAAATGGTGTGACTGTATATTCTTTGCTATTATAAATTCCGAGTCTTTCAAGACCTGCCGCCGCAAGAATTAAAGCGTCATATTCACCATTCATAAGCTTACGCAATCTGGTATCAACATTACCTCGTATATCCTTAACTGTAACTAAAGGATATAGCCTATGCAAAAAACTTTTTCTGCGTATACTTCCCGTACCAACAACAAAATCACTGCTATTTTTTATTGGTGAATTATTCTTTATAACCAAAACATCTCTATAATTTCCTCTTTCAAGTACAGCGGATATTTCCAAGCCTTCTGCAAGCTCTAAGGGCAAATCCTTTGCACTATGAACAGCAAGGTCTATTTCACCAGAAAGCAATGCAGACTCAAGCTCTGAAATAAACACACCCTTTCCGCCAATGGACGAAAGTGATTTATCAAGCACTTTATCACCCTTTGTGGATATATGAACTGTTTCTATTTCTATATCATTACAGACAGATTTCAGCTTTGCTATAAACATTTCTGTCTGTGCAAGTGCAAGCTTACTTTTTCTCGTTCCAATTTTAATTTTCATTATTAGCTTCCTCTATCAATTTTGACACAAGGTTATCGTCTATTTCATCTCTTGAAAGACACAATGCAAGCAATCTTTCAAAAACTATTTTTCTGTCAGCTTCGTTTTTGATTTCAGATTTTATACGCTTTCTATATTTAAAAAGTGTTTCTGTAATATCAGCATTACCATCAAGCAAATTTTCAAGTCTTTCACGAATATATTTCGCATAAATAGGACTTTTTCCCGAACTTGTTATTCCTGCCGTAATTCCGTTTTTATTAACCAGCGCTGGAAAAATAAATCCGCATTTATACTTATCATCAACTGTATTAACAAGGATATTCTTTTCACTGCAAAGCTTGAAAATATGTCCATTTACTACTTCATCATCAGTAGCACTTATCGCACAAAATATATCGTCAATGTCGCTGTCTATAAATTTTCTTTCTATAATAGAAATACCAAGCTTTCTGATTTCGTCACATATAAAAGGTGCAATAACAGTTATTTCAGGTTCAAACGGCAAAAGCTTTTCGACCTTACGAAAGGCAACCTTTCCACCACCTACAACAAGAAATTTCTTGTCCTTTATATCTATATAGAACGGAAAATAAGCCATTATTCTACACCTCCAAAAGTTTTATATACATTCAGAATCTTTTCAAATTCTTCTGCGGATAATTCCTCTCTCAGCTTATATAAAAGCTCCTCAAAGGATTTTTCTTTAAGTTTCATCTTTACTGCATCTATATACGGCAAAAAGCTATGAAACAGCATATCCTTTTTTAGGGCTTCAATTTCTTCCTCAATAATTTTCTTAGCCTCATCAATGCTGCTTAGTTTGAGAGAATTATTTTCCTTAGCAAGGGTTTTGAAATAGTCTACATCAACAAGCCTTATACCCGATATTTTTTCAATTTCTCTATCTATATCAGGCGGAACAGCCAAATCTATAAAAAGTCTGTTCTTATTCTCTTTAAGGCATTTCTGCAAATCATAATATGTTATTGTATAATGTGGACTTGAAGTCGCACTTATAAGGCAGTCGACCTTATCAATATATTTATATCTATCGTTATATTCTACCGCAGAAACATCATTTCTATATGTCAAATCATTATTATGATTTCTCAGCGTGGTTATAATGCTTATATTTTTATGTGAAACAAGATTTTTAACAAGGCTTGTGCCAATCTTTCCTGTCGCACCTATTACCATAACGCTTACATTTTCACCAAGTCTTGCGACTTCATTTGCGGCAAGTGTTGCCATAGATACAGATGTTTTAGAAAGAACTGTTTCTGTTTTAATGCGTTTCGCACAAGCAATAGCCGCTTGAAAAACTGTATTCAATTCATAGCCAGTAGTTTTACATCTTTGAGCGAAAGCATATGCTCTCTTAATCTGACCAAGAATTTCGTCCTCGCCTATAACCATAGAATCAATACCACTTACAACATTATATAGATGAGAAATAGCCTTATCATCATAGAAAAGAAATATCTGCTTTGACAATCTCGAAACTTCAAAGCCTGAATATTCTGCCAAGGTATTTTTAGCAAAGCTTACTGCATTTTCATTCCCTACAAAATATAATTCCATACGGTTACAAGTGCAGACTATAAGGCACTCATTTATAAAATCAGAATTTATAAGGCAATTAAGTAAAGCTTTTTGAGTATCTTCTGAAAAAGCAAATTGTTTTCTTATTTTTAAATCTGAATTTTTATGGTTAATACTTATGCAATACATAATTTCATCTACCAACACCTCAAAAAACATCCCTATGGCATAAAACAACGCACAAGCATTATTTTAATACCACAGGGACTCAATGTCAACGGTGGGTGCCGACCCACGGCGAAGACGCGGAATCGCTCGACAAGTCTCGCTCGTAGTGAGTTAAAGAAGATGCTTGCCACGGATGAAGTAACTACCGTAGCCGAATTGGCTTTGCCATTCGGCTCTACCGATTAGCTAACATACTTACATTAAGTCAATAAGGGGCGGACTTTGTCCGCCTCTTAGCAAGAAAGAGATGTTAAGGGCGTTGCCCTTAAAACCCACTAAAGGCTCCGCCTTTGAAAAACTCGAGCAAAGCTTTTCATAACTTTTTAAGCTAATCATACTTTATATAATAAATGAATCTTCGTTAATAGCCTCATTATCGAGTATATATACCGAATTGCCTTTTGTAACGAATATCTTATATACAAACACATCGACTTTTTCGCCTACTCTTACCTCTGCTTCGTTAAGTGTTCTTTTGGCAGTAAGCTTTGTGCCATTTACAGCTATTGTAAGCTCTGTATTATCGCCTCTGAAAGCTACTCTCTCAACTACTCCCTCAGCCGCAGAACTCTTATATTTTTGATTTTCATTCTTTTTAGTAACATCTAAAAATTCAGGTCTGATTATAGCCTTATCTGCACCATCAATCTTCTTAAATGTACTGAATTTGCTGTAATCATCAACAAATGAAGCTTGTCCAAAAAATGATGCTGTAAAAGCTGTCTGTGGCTTTTGATATATTTCTATCGGAGAGCCTTTCTGTTCGATTTTACCATGATTAGTTATGATAATTTCATCAGCAACTTCTATTGCCTCATCTTGGTCGTGAGTTACGAATATGCTTGTAACACCAAGCTTTTCTATCATTTCCTTCAACCAGCTTCTGAGTTCCTGTCTGACCTTTGCATCAATAGCCGCAAAAGGTTCATCAAGAAGTAAAAGCTGTGGATTCGGTGCTAAAGCTCTTGCAAAAGCTACCCTCTGTCTTTGACCACCAGAAAGCTGGCTTGGATACCTCTTTCCCAAGCCCTCAAGACCGATAAGCTTTATAAGTTCATTTACTCTTTCCTTGATATATTTTTTATCAGCTTTTTGGACTTTAAGTCCGAAAGCAATATTATCATAAACTGTCATATAGCGAAAGAGTGCATAATTCTGAAAGACAAAGCCTATTCCACGCTTACTTGCAGGAATATTATTAACAATCTTGCCATCAATAATTATCTCTCCACTATCGGGATTTTCAAGACCTGCAATCATTCTTAATATAGTTGTCTTACCACTGCCACTCGGACCTAAAAGACCGATTAGCTTTCCCTTTTCAATTCCGAAATTAACATTATCAGACGCCTTAAAATCGCTGAAGGTTTTATTTATATTTTTCAGTTCAACATACATTCTATATATCCTTCTTTCCTTTATATTCAACCACACTTCTTATTATCAATATAACAATCGCCATAATAACAAGGATTGAGGATACTGCAAAAGCAGGGACATACTGAAATTCATTAAAGAGAATTTCCACATGAAGTGGAAGTGTATTTGTTTTTCCTCTTAGATGACCAGATAATACAGAAACCGCTCCAAATTCTCCCATAGCTCTTGCGGCACACAAAATAACACCATAAAGGAAAGCCCATTTTATATGTGGAAAAGTTATTCTGCGGAAAATTGTAAAACCATTTGCACCCATAAGTGCCGCCGCTTCTTCTTCGTCTGTTCCCTGAGCTTCAAGGACAGGTATAAGCTCTCTTGATATAAACGGAAATGTAACAAAAACTGTTGCAAGAACTACACCAGGAACAGCATAAACTATACTTATGTCAGCCTGTTGTAAAAGTGGATATAGTATACTCTGTCTGCCGAATGTAAGTATAAAAATTAAACCAGCAATAATAGGAGATACTGTAACTGGCAAATCTATAAGAGTGGTAAGAACTTTTTTGCCCTTAAATCTGAATTTTGTTATAGCCCAAGCTGCAAATACTCCGAATATTGTATTTACAGCTACTGCGATAAGAGTTGCTTCAAGAGTAAGAATAGTTGCTTTTATGGTATATTCATCTGTAATGGCTTTAATATAAACCTCCCAGCCTTGTTTAAAAGCCTCTGAAAAAACTGTTATAAGGGGCAATATAAGCATTACGAATAGAAATAATATACTTATTCCGATAAGTAAGCCCTTGACTATTTTTGAGCCTAATTTATTTTCGTGCATTATATTATCCCCCTTTCAGAATCTTTGTATTTCTTGCCTGAATAAGATTTATTACAAATAACAGCAAGAATGATACTGCAAGCATTACAAGTGCTATTGCTGTTGCACTTTTATAGTCGAACTCCTGAAGCTCTGACATTATTATAAGTGGTGTAATTTCTGTTTCGTAAGGCTTATTTCCTGCGATAAAAACTACACTGCCATATTCGCCAAGGCATCTGCCGAAAGCAAGTCCAAAACCTGTAAAAACTGCTGGTCTTATTTCAGGAAAGATTATCTTCCAGAATATTCTTGTTCTGCTTGCACCAAGAACCCCTGCGGCTTCTTCATATGATGAATCAAGCTTTTCGAGTATCGGCTGAACCGAACGAACTACAAAAGGTATACCTATGAAAATAAGAGCAATCGTTATACCAACCTGTGTATAAGCAATTTTAATTCCAAACTTATCGAAAAAGCTTCCTATCAAGCCATTATCTGTTGTAAGTGATGTAAGAGCCATACCGGCAACCGCTGTCGGAAGTGCAAATGGAAGTTCTATCATACCGTCTATAATTCTTTTTCCCGGAAACTGATACCTTACAAGTACCCACGCTATAATAACTCCCATAACAGCATTTATAAGAGAGGCTATAAAAGCTGTTATAAAGCTTACTTTAAAGCTTGCAAGAACACGCTCACGAGTTATAGTCTGAATAAAATCGCCAAAATCCATTTGAGCTGTATATATTACAAGTGACGCAAGTGGTATCAGAACCACAAGACTAAGTATAGAAAGGGTTACGCCCATAGACAACCCAAATAAGGGAATTACTCTTTTTTTCGCTTTTTTCATTATTACACCTTATTTTTCATAAATTTGGTCGAAAACTCCGCCGTCTGCAAAGTGTTTCTCCTGAACCTTATCCCAACCGTCGAAATCTTTAATAGTAACAAGATTAAGATTGAGGTCGAAAACATCTGAATATTGCTTCAATATTTTTTCATTTGATGGACGGTAATAGTTATCAGCGGCAATCTTCTGTGCCTCGTCTGAATAGAGATAGCTGAGATATTCAGTAGCAACTTCTCTTGTTCCTCGCTTATCTACAACATCATCAACAACTGCAACTGACGGCTGTGCAAGAATACTTACACTTGGTGTAATTATCTCATAATCATCTGGATAATCTCTTTTTGAGAGGAATGCTTCATTTTCCCAAGCAATAAGAACATCTCCTTGGCCATTCTCTACAAATGTTGTTGTAGCACCTCTTGCACCTGAATCAAGCACAAGAACATTTTTATATAGCTTTTTGATGAATTCCTTAATCTTTGTTTCATCACCGTTATAAGCCTTATCCGCATAAGCCCAAGCTGCAAGGTAATTCCATCTTGCACCACCCGATGTCTTTGGATTTGGCGTAATAACCCCAACGCCGTCTTTTACAAGGTCGTTCCAATCCTTAATATTCTTTGGGTTACCCTTTCTTACAAGGAAAACTATTGTTGAAGTATATGGTGAACTATCGTTATCAAAATTATCTACCCAACCATCTTTAATTAAACCTGCATTCTGAATAGCCTTGACATCATATTCAAGAGCGAGTGTTACTACATCTGCATCAAGTCCATTTGCAACCTGTAATGCCTGCTTACCTGAACCGCCATGTGATTGAGTAACCTCAACATCTTGTCCCTTCTTTTCCTTCCAATGCTTTGCGAAAATTTCATTATAAGCTTGATAAAGCTCTCTTGTAGGGTCATATGAAACATTTGTAATAGTTACTTTTCCCGAATTTTCTGCTTCTGATGAAGAACTTGCACCGCAACCTGCAAAAGCTGTTACTGTCAACGCTGCTGCCAATATTATACTTAAAACTCTTTTTTTCATTTTAAATCTCTTCTTTCTAAAATTTTATTATTTAAAGTGGTTATATTGAGTATAGATTGACAACATCGACTATCTCTCAGTTCAAAATTCCTTATAGGTCTTATAAATATTTTCTTCATTCTATAACCCTCCTGAAATTTAAAGTTTATATCAACAAAGGATTTCACTCTGTCAACACATAAAATAACCGAGAAAGCACCATACTCCCTCGGCTAATTGTTATAAAACAATCAACACTGCCTCATAGGGAACATATTACTAAGCATAACCTTATGGCACATACAATTTATAATTTTCATTTTATATTCCCCTTTCGATAGTGAATTTTATGGTAAGAAAATTTCCAAAATATAAAGCATATAATTTCAATAGGTTTTGTATGCGTTAATAATATCACCTAAAACTAAATTTGTCAATGCAATTTTTACTATTTTTTTGAAATTCGAAAATTTGCTAAATACCCTCCAATCGCAGAATAGATTTACAATATTTTTTGGCATATTTTCACAAAAATAACAAAAAAGTCCTGAGCAGATTTTTCTGCTCAGGACCATTATTTCTTATAGTATTCTACAAAAGCCAATTACATTGGACTCAATCCTTATCTGAATTTCTGAATCACCCACTATCATAATCCAAACGCCGTCAACAGTCCGCAGCCTTCTAGAAAATGACCCTCTATGAATAATCCGTATTAAAATTAAGAGTCAGCATACACTATGCCATAGGACTCAATCCTTATCTAAATAAATTCAGTTTTCGACGGACGAGTCGAAATCCGATACTCGCAAAAACGAAATGCGTCCGAAACAAAATATATATAGCACTCACTATTTGATTCGACTGCCTGCTTTTATACAAGCCATAACGCTTAATTCAAACCATTCTGCGAAAATGGACACCCGATAAACAATTTATCCAGCGGAACTTTCGTTGCGAATAAAAAATCAAATATAAATAACATATGCTCTGATAAGCTTCCTAATATTAAGATTTAGGCATTCACCGAATGTCAATCGGCATATCCAACGCATATAATACTAAATAAAGTCATATATCGTGGAAATATTAAGTTGTAATCTGCGTTATGAAGTATCTATCATCACGACAGGACTAAAACGCTTCTATCCGAAATTGAAATCGTTTCAAAGCATTTATGCCACATACAACGGCTATATGTAATAACCTGATGCTAAAGAGCCATAATAAATATGGAATAGAGCATCGCTCGGTTAAAGAAAAATTCGCTTTTACTTGGAATTTCTTATTTCGGAGACCTCAATCCTAAATGGCTCAAGGTCATTTAAACTAACTGGTTCTGTATCGCCCATAGGACTGCCTCCTTTCAGAAATTGAACAAGGAATTTCAATAAACTAAATATATAAAGCATCTCTCGATATTGACTTCTACCATATCATCAAACTTGATAAATATAACTAAGGTTAAAGTCAATAGAGTGAGCATTCAAAAAATTAATTTCAAGCTCTATGCTTTAAAAATAATTTAATGGAACTTTCTTTGATTTAGTTCCTTTCCTTAAGCTCAATTACATTATATCACATTCTTAGCAAATGTCAATAGTTTTTTTAAACTTTTTTTATTTTTTGTAGATTTAATAAACTATAAATAACCTCTTGACTTATATGATATTTTGTTGTAAAATAACATTGCAAACAAAATACGATATTAAATTATGAAAAGAGGCTTTGGCTATGAGCAACGAAGAATTTGAAAGTTTTGAACCAGACCTTATCTCCCTTTTGGACGAAGACGGTAATGAATATGAATTTGAAATCCTCGATGAAATCGACTTTAAGGATTCCCATTTTTACGCACTTATGCCATTATTCGACCTTCCAGAACAAGATATAGAGTCTGAAAATACATATATGATTTTTGAAGCCGTTGAGGACGAAAAAGGTGAGCCTCAGCTTGCTGAGATTGAGGACGATGCTCTTATCGATGAGCTTGCTGAAATCTTTGAAAGCCGTTTTGATGAAGCTTATGACGAAGATATTGAAAGTAACGACGAATAATTTCATCTTCTCCAAGCATAATATTTATAGCAGGCGGTTTTAAGACTGTTTGTTTAAAATTGAATTTCTGCCCGATTCGTGGACTGTGTCTAAATAACCCTACAACTTTTTTCTCGGGAGTTTACCTCCTGCGGCGGATTGCAGACCTCCCGCTTTTGCGGAAGAAGGGAGCGTGAACCCGCAAGGGTGACACCCACCTGTCTAATCCAGTAGGCAGGTTATTATTGACACAATACGGTCGGGTGGATTTTTTATTTTGCAAAAAATTTTTAAAAAATTATTTTTTCTCTTGATTTTCTCAAAACATTAGTGTATAATAGCAAAGTGTTAAAAATTTGGAGAGTTGTCCGAGCTGGCCGAAGGAGCACGATTGGAAATCGTGTAAACGCCAAAAGCGTTTCGAGGGTTCGAATCCCTTGCTCTCCGCCATAATGCCACCGTAATTTTGATAGAATTACGGTGGCATTTTTCTATGCCTGAAAACCGCTTGAAATAAGGCTTTTCGGCTGTTTCAGTACATAAGCAAACCCCGCTGCAGAGCAATTCTGCGGCGGGGTTTTGTGCTTTATATGGGTTTTGTGGCTTTTTTGTCGTTGCAATCGTTAAACAGCTGGGGTAATCGTTGAATTACTGGAGTATTCGTTAAACTACCGAGGTAATCGTTAAATGATTGTTTTTCAATCTTAGAGATTTAACGATTGTAGGTTGAATTTAGTATTATCAATATAATGCCGATTATCATAAACAAGATCATAATAGTCAGATAATCAAGGAAGAAGAATGCTCTCGGCTCGCTATAATCGAAGAAAGCAAACATTGTCCGCCCCAACATATAACCCGGAAATCCACGCTTTATAAATGCAGCGCATCCATAGACGGATATGCATACCACAGCCACACATGCTGCCGCAAATATCTTCTTGCTCTTTATAAACAGCTTTTTCATCGGTGCAACCAGGTGCGTCCCGGCATGAATGCACAGCAGCACATAACCCCAGTATGCCAGCATCATATGAATGCTTCGTGTCTGTGCAGAAAACGGAAGTGCGGGCAGAAATGTATACAGATGCTTGCTCATCATTATTCCGCTTATCGGCTGAAGAATCATAAAGACAAGAAGGAGCATATCCAAGGTGGTCTGGAATATCCTTCTCATATTATATTTCCCTTTGAACAGTGCCCCGTACCACTTACGATTCAGAATATGGTGGACAATGAACAGCACAAATATGGCTCTTCCGATGATCTCGTGAAGCATCTCGCCTATCAGGGAATACGCCATCAGCATAGGCAGTAAAACCGTCATGGCGATATCAACGATCAATCTGATATTGTGCTTTTTCAATCCGGTTTCACCGCCTTACTCTTAATATCCAAGTCCAGACAACCAGTCGTTTACCGTGCTTTGCACGCTGTCCTGCTTGTTCTGGCAGTCGTTGCCGCGAATGGCAAGCCCCTCTAAAATCGTGCTGTTCGGGCATGCCGACTCAAGCTTTCTGTCAAATCCGGAAAGTCCGCTGCCTTCATGTGTAGAAAACGGAATCAGATTCTTTCCTGTAAGAGCATCTGCATTATTTTCAAAGAAGGTGTACATGATCATCGGCCAATCACCCCACCATACCGGTGCGCCGATGAAAATCGTATTGTACTGTGACAAGTCCGGCACTTCACCTGCGTACTCCGGTCTTGCGTTGTTATTCTGCTCCTGCTTTGCAACATCGGTCAGTTCCGCATAGGTCATGGGATAGTGGTCATCGACCGGAAGAACCTCAAACAGATCCGCGCCGGTCTGCTCCGCAATCATTTTAGCAACGATCGCCGTGTTTCCCTCGTCAATCACGCCAACCGTGTACTGCTCACCGGTGCGTGAGAAATACACCACCAGAATGTCGCTGCCGCCCGTTACGGTATCATTAGATTCTTGCACATCCTGTTTATCCGATGTAGCTGAATCCTGTTCCGTGGAATCGGTCTCTGCTTTGGTATCGATACTTGTTTCTGCGCTTGTGGAATTCTGCGCTGTCTGCTCCTGAGTATCATTTTTCTGTGAGGTTCCGCATCCTGCAATGCAGATCATCATCACAAACATAAGGAAAAAAGCACAAAGCCGTTTACCTGATTTGATCATAATCGATTTCCTCCTTATTTATCCGGCTGTAAAGGCCCATAATAACTTGCCGTTGCTCCTCCGTCCGCCAGGAAGGTAGAGCCGGTTATAAATGCTCCTGCGTCACTCATCAGGAGTTCAGCGATGTTCGCCATCTCATCTGCCGTTCCCGGTCTTCCCGCAGGACACTTTGCAAACTTGTTCTTGTAAAAGTCACCGCGCGGACCGTTGAATTCGTCAATCGCAAGTGGTGTCACGATAATACCCGGAGCAATGCCGTTTAGTCTTGCCCCTCGCTCACCCCAGCGGACGCATTCGAACATCACGCGCTTTTCGTTGCAGCGTTTCGCCAGCTGATAGGCATGGAGAGTGTCTTTGATGTTCTCCGGCTGCAGCATCTCAAGTGAAAGCAGTTCCTCGGTTGGAGTAGTCGCAAGCTGTCTATCCTGCTCCGGCGTGAGCTGCGGCATACGCCATCCGGACTGGCTGGAAATCGTAACACCCGCTCCGCCTTCTGCGATGACCTTGCCGACTTCTTCAAGCAGCACTGCAGTTCCGTAAAGGTCAACCTTCAGAATAGCATCAATGGGAGCCTGTGACGGAGAAACGCCGGCAGCGTTTACCAAATATTTGATCTCGCCATATGTTTGCGCTTTGGCAATGGTAGCAAGAATGGATTCGCGTGAAGACAGATCCATCTCAAAGGGCTCCACATCATATCCGGCGTCATTCATAATCTTCGCAATCGTCTCTGCATTCTTTATTCTTTTATCACCAAGTACGATCTTCTTGCCAAAGCCGACTCTACGAGCAATCGCCATACCGATCTGTCCTGCCCCGGTTACGATCATTACATCTTTTTTCATCTTAAAATCCCCCCAATCCTCTATGTCCGTACACCCGAAGTCCATTCAAAGAATCTTCGAGCTGTCTGAACTCTTCTTCCGTCAGTTTAACTTTTGCAGAATCCAGGTTCTCTATGATCCGCTCCTTGTTTTTCGAGCCAGGGATGGGAACAACATTTGGATATTTGTGCAGCATCCACGCAAGTGAGATCTGCGCCTGTGTCGCATTTTTCTTTTCCGAAAAGTCTCTCAACATTTCCACAATAGGCTGATTGCCCTCGATGTTCTTTCTTGACAGCTGCGGCACCCAGTTGCGAACATCATCATTCCGTTCAAACTGCGTCTGCGGCGTAATCTTGCCGGAGAGAAGTCCGCTGGCAATCGGGGAAAACGGCACAAAGCCGATGTTATTCGCCATACAGTAGGGGATGATCTCCGCTTCGGAGTCACGCTCTACCATAGAGTAGATATTCTGAATAGCCGCCAGCGGCGTCACCTGCTGCGCACAGTCGATGACATCCACATCCACCTGTGAAAGTCCCCAGCCGCGAATCAGTCCTTCATCAATGAGTTTTCCCATTGCCTCTGCGACTTTTTCTACAGGCGTGCTGCTCATTCTGTGCAGATAATAGATATCCACATAATCAGTCTGCAGCCTGTCAAGTGACCCCTCCAAGTGACTCTTAATCGTCTTATAGACACTTCCGAAGCCGAAACCGTGAAGCATCAGTTTGGTGGCGATAACCACATTGTCACGCACGTCTTTAAGTGCCTTTCCAACGATCAGTTCGTTATGCCCGATACCGGACAGGTTCGGGCTGTAAACCTCTGCCGTGTCAAAAAAGGTGCAGCCATGCTCATAGGCATTTCTGATCGCCTCTATGCTGTATTGTTCTTCCGGGATTTTTCCGTAACCGTGGGAGAAGGCCATACAGCCCATACCCACTTCGGACACCTCGATATCCCGCAGCATTCTTGTTTTCAAAGATAGCCACCTCACTTAAAAAATCCATTTACTCCGCCGAGAACGATGCGATTTGTCATATTGATCACGTCTTCAAGCGGCATTTTCTTGCCGTCTTCTACCCAGAGCCTGTATGAAGCCAGCACTGCATTATTGCTAAATTCCATCAGCATCCGCTTCTCGTAGAAGGTCAGCTTCTGGTATTTCTTTGATTTACTCCAGCCTTCGTCATTAACCTGATCGGTCATTTCATCGCGTATGGCTTTGTACGTTCCGCCACAGGTGATCTTCTCATATGCCAGTCCCTGCTCCGAATAAAAAACAAAGAATTCCCGATTCACTTTGTCCAGTTCTTCTGGAAGGGAGTAATCTTTCACCCTTTCGAGAAATCCTGCAGAAAGCTCTGCCTGCATCTCACCAAGCAGCGCGTCAAGCGTTTCATAATAGGTGTAGAAGGTCTTTTTATTGATTCTTGCCCTGTCGGAAAGCTCCTTGACGGTGATTTTCTCATAATCCTTTTCGCAGATCAGTTCCTCAAATGCCTTTTTAATCCCTTCGATTGTTTTAACGACTCTTAAGTCTTCATGTCCTGTTAGTATCATGCGTACACCTCATCTTAATTTCATTTTAAGGTTTAGGAAACCGTAGTTACATTATATCAGATGAGGTGCTTATAATCAAAGGCTTCACAGAAAACAAGCCGGAACCGAGATGTTTCCTATGTATACCTCGAAGGAAAACAATGCTCAAAAGGAAGATCGCAATCTCCGAAACAGGGAAGGCAAACCATACCAGGCTTGTGTTATGCGCAAGTGCTAAAAGTGCCGCGCTGCCCACAAGCGTCACTGCCTGTACAATGCTGACGATTAGTGCCTTACTGCTGTTATTCATTGCCTGGAACACACCGCTCATCATAATACCAGAAAAGAGAAGATCATCGGCATGGCAAGCTTCAGAAGCAGCCGCCCCTCCGACATGGTTCCCATGATATTTTCTTTTGTCTGTGCCTGCTCCATAATTTCAGTACCCTCTTTCCTAAAAAAGATGCAGCGGACGCACCGCCGCACCTTTTACTGTTTTTAGTTCAAGTATATTTTATGCTCTTTCGAATTCCGGTTTCCAAGCCGCAAACCCGGCAAGCTGCTCATCCGTTCTGTGATAATAGCGTTCGCCCTTATCCAGCTTCGCAATTTCAGCCATCTCTTCGTCCGTCAGCTTGAAGTCAAGGATGTCTAGGTTGTCCTTGATGTGATCCACATTCTTGCTGCCGGGGATCACCGCAAAGCCCATCTGTGTATGCCAGCGAAGAATGACCTGTGCGGGCGCCTTGCCGTACTTCTTTCCGAGCTCTGCAAAGACCGGCTCATTCATCAGAGAGCTGTCGCCGTGACCCAACGGATACCAGCTCATGAGTTTGATTCCATACTTGTCAAGCGTTTTGCGAAGTTCGGATTGCGTAAAATACGGATGCGCCTCCACCTGAATAAACTGTGGAATGACCTCCCACTTTGTCTGAAGCTCCTCGATATACTTGCCCTCGAAGTTGGATATACCGATGCTCTTCACCTTGCCGTCCTTATATGCTTTCTCAAGCTGGCGGTATCCTGCCATCCAGTTTCCAGCAGGCTGGTGGATGTAAAGCAGATCCACATAGTCCACGCCAAGCCGCTCCAGCGTCTCGTCCACGGCGTTGGGATTCTCATACTCGCTGGGCCAGAGCTTCGTGGAGAGGAAGATATCCTCGCGCTTCACACCGCTGTCCTTCATGCCGCGGCCCACGGCACGCTCGTTTACGTAGGCGTTGGCGGTGTCCACCAGGGAGTAGCCCATTTTTAGAGCCTCTCTGACACTGTTTTCCGCCTCCACAGGGGAGAGCATGAAAGTTCCGATACCGATCACCGGGCATTCCAGGTTGTTGTTAAGAATGATGTTTTCCATATGATTTGTCCTCCTTATTTAAGACCAATTTTCTTAAGCCATTTTTCCACATCTTTGTCGCAAGTCGGCGCATTGTCACCGTTAATGGCAAGCCCTTCAGTAATCGTAGCATTTGTGCAGAGCCGCTTGATGTCCTTCAGCGAATTTGAAAAGCCGCTGCCGCCGTGAGTGATCAGCGGACAGATCGTTTTGCCGGAAAAGTCATAGCTTTCTAGGAAGGTGAACATTGCCATCGGCATGGTTGTCCACCAGTTTGGGAATGCTACGATAACGGTATCGTATTCCGTCATGTTTTCCACACGGGCGGTCAGCTCAGGCCGAGCGTCTTCGTTATATTCCTGCTTCGCCATCTCGATCTTCTTCATGTGATCGTCCGGGTACTTCTGAACAGTGTCGATGTAGAACATATCGCTGTCAATCAACGCATGGATTTTTTTCGCTACAACTTCCGTATTGCCCACGAGGAGATCACGGATTTTTCCGTGAGAGTAGTTCTGTCCTGCGTGGGAAAAGTATGCGATCAATGTCTTAGCCATTGTAAATTCCTCCTTTGTATATTGGAAACTGCCGTTTCATATCTTCTGTTTTGTATTATACTCACTCGCGATACCTTGCACAATGGTCGCTTCATTCGGTTCGGTTACTTAGGTAACTCTTTTCATAAATCCGTTACTTAAAAAAATAAAAGCAGGGATTCCGACGGCTATAGTTGTCGGAATCCCTGCTTTATATACAAATTATTCAGCGTGGAGTTTGTATTCCCCGGTACGGATTGTTGTGGTCAAGCTTTTTTGTAACACTTTGTTCGATGAATATCTACCTGTAACGAACCTCCATTGGTGTTAAATAATTATTGTATGAATGAGGGCGAACATAGTTATACCAATTTATGTATTTCATAGTTAGTTCATCCATCATCTCTACATTTGAAAATGAAGTTATGTTATAAAAGTTGCTTTTGAAAGTGTTATAAAATCTTTCCATGGGAGCATTATCATAAGGACAGCCAGCCTTACTCATACTTTGTGTTATATTATTCTCTTTGCAAAAATTTACAAATTCCCATGAAGTAAACTGTACCCCCTGGTCTGAATGCAAAATCACTTTAGGGTAGTTTTCCTTTTCAAGGGCTGTTTTCAGAGTGCTTATTGCCAAATCAGTGTTGATATAATCACTGTTTAACGAAGCGACAGCGGACCTGTCATACAAATCAATAATTGAACAGTTGTATCTGAATTTTCCATTTGGCTGGCGCATATATGTGAAGTCTGTGCACCATACTTTGTTCTTGCAGTCAATAGTAAAATTCTGATTTAAGAGATTGTCAAAGATTTTATTCTTTTTGCCAGTCTTGTAACCTGGCTTAGAATGCATAATTACTGCACAAAGATTCAATTCCTTGTTCATATATTTATGCATTGTGGTATTGCTTAACTCATAGCCATATCGTTTGATAAAAATGCGCATAGCCCTATAGCCTATAACACGATTGTTGTTGTAATAAACAT
>OGKG01000250.1_pt1 | contig 67997 bp, 47 predicted proteins | sample 1572201 | NCBI WGS metagenome assembly OGKG01 (sample SAMEA2582146, study PRJEB24529) | metagenome | biome: Human gut stool | place: China | collected 2011 | reverse complement strand
ACCCGAATCGGTCTTCAGACCGCCTGTATTTTTATTTCATTTAATATTAAGCTCTTCATCGCTCTTCCGCACTGCTGCCGCCATATTGCTTCCCGCTTCCGCTCGATGTAGCCCGCTACATCTTCGACAAAAACGGAAAACAATCTGTCTGACAGCAGCACGAAATATCGATGAAGCCTAAAAACTGATTCGGGTTTGACCCGAATCGGTCTTCAGACCGCCTGTATTTTTATTTCATTTAATATTAAGCTCTTCATCGCTCTTCCGCACTGCTGCCGCCATATTGCTTCCCGCTTCCGCTCGATGTAGCCCGCTACATCTTCGACAAAAACGGAAAACAATCTGTCTGACAGCAGCACGAAATATCGATGAAGTCTAAAAACTGATTCGGGTTTGACCCTCCATCACATCTCACCGCCCTCACCGCCATACTGCTGACCTCCGTAATCGGGCATGCCGCTCTCCTTCTGAGGCTTCTTCTTAGCCTTCATGTTGCCGAAGTTCCATGTCACCGTGAGGTTTACATTGCGTCCTCCGCGCTTGTTCATCTGGTATCTTGTGAACGTGTCGCTCTCGGTGTAGTTCACCCATTTGCGTGAGTTTAGCAGGTCGCGGCAGTTTACAGCCACGGTGAGAGCCTTGTTGAAGAAGTTCTTACGTGCTCCGAGGTCAACGCTGTAGTTGGCTTTGCGGTGTCCCTGCGTTATCACCTGACGCGCGTTATAGCGTCCGGTAGCCTGCACCGATATGTCGTACGGCAGGATGAGGCTTGCCGTCATGCGCGCGTTCCATGTGAAGTTGTCGTTTCCCTTGCCCGTAACGGTCTGCCCGTCTATGTCGTAGCTGAATCCGTTGAGCTTGTAATAATAGGCGTTGGCGGTCGTTGTGAGGTCGAGAATGCGGAACAGTTTGTTCTTCAGCACCACCTCGAGACCCGAGCTGAGACTCTTCGCCACGTTCACACTCGTGGAATACATCAGTCCGTCGGTGGAGCTCTGATAGTTTATGCGCTGTATAACGTCGCTCGTGGGACGGTAGTATGCGCTCACGAGAAGCGAATGGTCGTTCCATGTCTTGAGATAGTTCAGCGAGAAAGAGTTGCTGAACTCAGGAGTAAGTTCGGGGTTTCCGAACGACACCATGGTAGCGTCGCGCGTGTCGCGGAACGAGTTGAGCTGTCCGCCCCACGGACGGCGGAGCCTCCGCGTGTAGTTAAGCTGGAGCTGCTGTGTCTCCGTGAGCTGGTAAGAGAGGAACAGGCTGGGGAACAACTGGAAGTAGTCCTTCTTGAACGCGGGGTCGCGCTTGGACGCGTCGTGCTCCTGTTCCCACGTGTAGCTTTCGGTGTTCACCTTCCAGTATTCGCCTCTCAGACCTCCCATCACGCCCAGCTTGCCCAGCTTATAGCTGAACGTGGCATACAGCGCGTGCAGGTCCATGTCGTAGATGAACCTGTTGAAGTAGTCCTTATCCTCCACACTGTTGGCTCCGTCCCAGCTTGTGTCGTCGACGAACGACTCCTGCGGACTGTTCTCATGCGAGAAGTTGCCCTGATATCCAGCCTCCACCTTCATGCGGTCGTTTATCTGATTCTCGTAGTCGAGCTTCATTTCCCAGCGGTTGTTGTTCATGTACATAGGGCGGTACTGGTAATCATACTCCGTGGGACGTTCCTCGCTGTAGTACACGGTGGAGTCCTGATAGAAGTTGTCGTTGTCTCTTTTCCACTTGTTGGCGTCTATGGTGAAGTCTATGAAATGCTTGTCAGAGAAGTTGTGGCGGTAGTTCAGTTCTCCGTAGAACATCCTCATGTCGTCCTTGCTGCGCGTTCTTCTGAGCATCATCCGCGAGTCCGACCCGTCGCCCACGGTTCCGTAGCGGTACGGTATGTCGCTTCTGTTCTTTCCGCCGCCGAACATCATCATTCCGTTGAACGAGATGTCGTCCTTGTCTGTGGCGTGCCACGTGATGCCGGCGCGTGTGAACAGGTTGTTGCCCATGTTCTTGCTCGTACCCCGGTAACGCTGGTACTCGCCCGTGTTGGTGAACACCTGGTCGCTCTCCGAGCGTCCGTCGTTGGAGCGGTGACGGTAGCCGATGTTGGCGTATGCGTCGAGTTTGGAGCTGTTATAGTTTATATTGAAGCTCGTGTTTGCTCCTCCGCGCGTGCCTCCGCCCGCCTGCAGCGAGCCGTAATAGCCCGCCTTGCGGTTCTTCTTGAGCACAATGTTTATTATACCAGCCGATCCCTCAGCCGAGAACTTCGCCGACGGATTGTCTATCACCTCTATCTTCTCTATGCTCTCAGCCGGAAGCTGCTGCAGAATCTGCGCCCGGTTGTCCGACGTCAAGCCGCTCGACTTGCCGTTTATCCACACCTCCACGCTGCTGTTTCCTCTGAGCGACACGTTGCCGTCGTTGTCCACTTCCACCGAAGGAATGTTGTCGAGCACGTCGCTTGCCGCCTCTCCGCTGTTTGAAATGAGCTGCGTGACGTCGAACGACTTACGGTCCACCTCCAGCTTCATTGTGGATTTCTGCCCAGTGATGGTCACTCCGGCAAGCTCGTTTCTGTTTTCCGACATATATATGCGTGTGAATGTTTTCTTGGGTGAGTCTGCCGTAAGCTCGAAGTCGCGCGTCTCTTCCTTGTATCCCACGAACGTGAGAGTAAGCACATAGGCTCCGTTCTTCAGGTTCTTCACCGTGAAGTTGCCTTCGGAATCGGTCATCCCGCCTCCCACAAATGCTCCGGAAGCCTTCTGCGTTATCCTTACGTTGACGAATCCGAGCGGTTCGGAATTCTGCTTATCCAACACTTTTCCCTTAACAAATCCCTGTGCCGATAGAGTGCTCACACTCATACACAGCAATAAAAAGATTAAAATTCGCTTCATAACGGTCTTTTTGACGTAACAGGGATACAGAGGTTTAATTCTTTAACATAAAAAAATATCTTATGAAAGAATGTCTGTGTAATTTTAATGTTATTCTCCGAAAAAATTGTAACTTTGCATCCTGAAAAGCGGCTCCCATAGTTAAATGGATAGAACGGAGGTTTCCTAAACCTTTGATCCGGGTTCGATTCCCGGTGGGAGTACCACAGGCAGAGCGCCGGACACACTTGCGGTTTTGCGTGATTGTACAAAACCGGAAGTAAAAAATCAAGACAAAACAAATCAGCGAAAGAGAAACGGCAGTACACCGGAGACTCGTCCGAAAGGCGCGATAATACCTTTTATGGCGACATTCCGTACACTCCGCACTGCGGTTCAGCCGTATGCACAGCGCGGAAAAGGCTGTTCCGCGTTGCAGGAAAGTGTGTTCCACACCACGGAAGATGCCTTTCCGTCATCCCGAAAAGCCCGTTTGACAATGCGGAAAAGCCCGTTTGGCAATGTGACGGAGTATGTTTTTCGATGGCATATAATATAAAAGACTGACAGACAAAGCATTAGCAAAATCACCGAATACTCGCGTATTTGCGGTCAGAGAGACGTCCGCATGCAAATAACACGTACATGCGGAGTTGACGTTGGATGAATGTTCCGAGGCAATGGTACGTAATACATATTTGTTCAGGGCATCCTCCGGAACGTCACAGCGTGCATACAACATTGCCACACTAACCAAGTAGAGACGCAAAATCTTGCGTCTCACAAGCAAAAGACACGCATATCACCAGGATATCCCCGCCATTCCTCATTGCATATTCTTCCTCGGGAGACGCAAGATTTTGCGTCTCTACTTTTGGGGGACGGCGGTTATAAAGGGACAGGATGGCATTGCGGCTCATGCTGAATGGCGTGTCAGATTATAACAGACGGCACGAATTTTGTTACTAAAAAAACTAAAAAGATGTGTCAGGCTTAGGATGTAACAGTATATTATACGTATCTTTGTAGAAGACTGGCGGCACTCGGGAAAGTAAGAGCAAGCTCTCTTTCCACTCGTTTGCACTGTCTTTGTAGAAGACAGGCGGCGTCACGGACCAAGCCCAACAATTAAATGACGCACCGGAAGGCGGTATTTTTTCAAACAAAAAATATATCAGTAATAAAGCAAAACCAACAAACAGAAAAATAATTATGAACTTCAAGAAACATTTAGGATGGATTATCGCAGGAGCAGTGGTGCTGCTTCTGGTTGTGTGGTGTGTGACAGGATACAACGGACTTGTGTCTATGGACGAGAAGGTGAACGGCAACTGGGCAAACGTGGAGACTCAGTACCAGCGCCGCGCCGACCTCATTCCAAATCTGGTGAACACGGTCAAGGGCTACGCAGCGCACGAGAGCAGCACGCTCGAGAACGTGGTGAAGGCGCGGAGCGAGGCAACACAGATGAAGCTCGACGCCGACAACCTCACTCCGGAGAAGCTCGCCCAGTATCAGAAGGCGCAGGGCAACATCTCGGCGGCACTCGGACGTCTGCTCTTGGTGGCTGAGAACTATCCGCAGCTGAAGGCAAACGAGAACTTCATCAACCTGCAGGAACAGCTCGAAGGCACGGAGAACCGCATCACAGTGGCACGCCGCGACTTCAACAACTCGGCGAAGGAATACAACGTGGCGATACGCCGCTTCCCGAAAAACATTCTCGCCGGACTCTTCGGATTTGACAAGAAGAGTTACTTCGAGGCTGAGGAAGGCTCGGAGAAGGCACCTGAAGTGAAATTCTGACAATGCAGGCAATGAGGCACATATTTATATTAATGGCATGCATCATGGCGTGGGTGACGCCATCGGCGGCACAGGACAGCGTGCGTGCATACAAGGTTGAGGATGTGCCCAACGTCAGACTGACCGACACGCGGCTGCACGTGAGCGACCCCGAGGGCATTCTGTCGCCTGCCGCACGCGACACCATCAACGCCTTGTTCAGCCGTCTGGAGAACGAGACAGGCATAGAGGCGTGCGTGGTGATGCTGCCGTCGATAGGCGAGGACAATCCGTTCGACTTCTCACACCGCCTGTTCCGCCACTGGGGCGTGGGCAAGAAGAAGAGCGACAACGGTCTTCTTATACTCTTCGTTGCCGACCGTCACAGCATACGTTTCACCACAGGATATGGTCTGGAGGGCGTGTTGCCCGACGCGGCATGCAAGCGCATACAGACACGCCACATGATTCCGGCTTTCAGGAAAGGCGACTGGGACACGGGCATGACGGCAGGCGCGAAAGCCGTGTACGCAAGACTGAAGGACAGCATGAAGCCTGACGCACCCTCGGACGATGGTTTTCCCGTGGGAGGGATGATTTTTCTGATTATCGCCATAATCTTCGTGATAATCATGCCCGGAATAATCAACCGCCGCACACGCAGATGTCCGCGCTGCGGCAAGGCTGGGCTGCGCAAGATGTCGAGCGACATCTTCAGGGCAGAGGACGGCGGACGGGTGAGAAAGGACGTATTTGTGTGCGACAAATGCGGGCATATCACAGTGAGGCACACACGTCTTGACGACGACGGCGGAGACAGTACGGGGGCACTTCTCAACGGCATTCTCCTCGGCTCGCTGCTCGGGCGCGGACGCGGAGGAGGCTTCGGAGGAGGCGGATTCTCAGGCGGTGACTTCGGTGGGGGTGACTCGGGAGGAGGCGGAGCAGACTCCAACTGGTAGGAGTGACATGAGACAATGATATCACGTTGCAGCGTTATGACATCATAGGAGAAACGCTGCAACTTTTTATTTTCACACGGACCGGTCCGTGGTTAGACAAAACCGTAAGAACAATGCGAATAACGACAATGGACACTGCAGCCGAAGTGACGGCACGCATGAAGGCTATGGCAGACGAAAGACAGCGCGAGACGCTGATGAGATTCTTCAAGACCGCCCCGGGAGAGTATGGCGAGGGCGACGAGTTTCTTGGCATACGGGTGCCGCAGACACGGAGTGTGGTTGCCGAGGCGGCAGACATGGAGATGGAGGAAACGGAGAAACTGATATACTCGCCATGGCATGAGATAAGGCTGTGCGGACTGCTCATACTTGCCGAACAGATGAGACAGCTGACTCTGCGCGGCATGACAGACAAACCGGCAGGCATGAAGGAGCGCGAGAGAATTGTGAGGTTTTATCTCAGACATGCCCGTCAGGCAAACAACTGGGACCTTGTAGACCTTTCCGCAGGAAAGATAACGGGGCTCTGGCTCGTCACACCGGCTGTGTCGACGGAGGAGGAAAAGACAGCCGTGATGGACCGTCTTGCTGACAGCACGTGCATGTGGGAACAGCGCATAGCGATGGTGTCGACCATCGAACCGACACGCAGGGGCGACTTCAGATATGTGCTGCGCTATGCGGAGAGACTGAAAAAACATCCCCACGACCTTATGCACAAAGCCGTGGGGTGGATGCTTAGGGAAATGGGAAAGCGCGACATGAACATGCTGCGCGCTTTCCTGAAACAGAATTATGACGGAATGAGCCGCACCACGCTGCGCTATGCCATAGAGCGTATGGACGAAAGAGAGCGCAAGCAGTGGCTTGCCATGTGTCCGCAGCCTTGACGTGACTCTGGGCATGTGGCTTTCACGCCCGGAGACACCTGTGCGCAGGCTCCGGAAAAAGTGCTTATGCCGACGCAGACTGTCAGCGTTTCAGCACCTTTGCCGAACCGTTGGCAGCCTTCACCACATACAATCCAGCCGGAAGCGACGCCACGGACAGTTCCGCACTGCCGTCAGCCGACACCGCAGACTCGCACACCTTGTCGCCTGCCACACTGTACAGTTCCACCTTGCCGGCTGCGGCTCCGCTGACAATCACGGCAGTGCCGTCCGCGCCAAGGCTTGCCGCGAGTCCATCGGAAGCGTCTGCGTCAACGCCGCCTATGCCTGTACCGACAGACTCTATCTTCATGGAGCACACACGGTCGTTCCACTCTGTACCTATCCATGAGCTGCTTTCGGTGAACGTGACGGACGCACCGTCGAAGTTGTCGCCCGAATACATCGTCACCTTATAGCCTGACAGAAGCTTGAAGGAAGTGATGTCGTTGGCGCGTATGCCGTAAAGTGCCATCTCCGTCCTGCTGAAAGCGCCTTCCGGCAGCGTCACCGAGTATCCTCCGTAGTTAATGTCCTGATAGAAGCGCGCGGCAGCCTTGTCTACCGTCTTTGTGGGGAATATGCGGTTGATTGCCGTCGCCCACTCATTGACATTGCGCGCCTCGCTGTTGTAGTTCCACAGGAATCCGCCCTGAACACCGTCCGCATCGCGCCAGTTCTTGAAGCGGCTCTCCATCTCGGAGAGGTTTCCGCTTGCCTCACAGTCGTAACCTATGTACATGGGAATGTCTCCGAAAACCTTCCACTCGGACGGATCGTTGCCCGCACCGCCGCCGTATGTCTGCAAATAAACGAGGTCGCAGGTGCCCGGCACTTCGTTAAGGCGTCTGACAAGCACCTGCCAGTAGCTTCTGTTCATGTAGGGAGCGACGGTTGTCTTGTATCCTATATCGGCGAGCATGCGGTGGAACTTCACGGCAGTCTCGACGTCGTAGTCCTGCTCCTGGTCGTTGTTCACAGCCTCAATCTCCGGTATCATTTCCTTCAGAGCCTTGAAGTTCCTGTAGAGCACGGTCTCCTCGCCCGTCCCGTAACGGTTGATGAAGTCGCGGATGTTGCCGTATGAGCCGTTGCCCCAGCCTCCGATGCATATCTCCAGACGGCTTATGGTGGTGGGTTGTGTGACGAGCGACTTGATGTCGTCCACATAGTGGGGCTGGTATCTGTCGAACACATACTCGCCGTTCTGGCATATTATGCCTCCCGCCTCGGCGGCAGTCTGTGTGTCCCAATTGAAGTCTGTAGTGAGCGAACCGTCTTTCTCGACGTTCACATTGAAGAGGATTGCCGTGGTGTAGCCCGAGTTCTTCAGATTGGTTATTGCCGTCTCGCGTGTGCGTCGTATGTGTCCGCATGCGTAGATTGCCGACTGTGCGTAGAGGTCGGCGGCTCCGGCAACGAGCAGCGACAGCATGATTGCAGTCTTGGTAATGGTTTTCTTCATAATGATATAATAGTATGGTTTCTGTTATTCGCTTATTTTCCTTATTATGGTAAGTCCGTCGCGCAACGGAAGTATCACCTTCTCCACACGCGGGTCGGCTGCGACATGGTCGTTGAAACGGCGTATGCCTGCCGTCTGACTGTCGCGGTCGTAGGCGTGGTCGGTCACATGACCGTCCCAGAGAGTGTTGTCGGCGATGATGTATCCGCCCCGCCGCAGGACAGACATCGCCATCTCGTAAGTCTCGACGTACGTGCGCTTGTCGCCGTCGACAAACGCCATGTCGAACACAATGTCCAGACGGGGAGCCATGGTTATGGCATCGCCGATGATGAACTTTATCTTGTCTGCCACGGGCGAGCCTTCTATCCACGGGCGGGTGAAGTCTTCCTGTTCGTCGTTTATCTCGAACGTCCACACCTTGCCCCCTTCCTCAAGTCCCTCCGCCATGCAGATGGCACTGTAGCCGCTGAACGTGCCCACCTCAAGAATGTTGCGCGGACGTATCATTGTGACAAGCATCTTGAGCAGACGCCCCTGCAGATGTCCGCTCGCCATGCGTCCGTGGATGGTGTGGATGTTGGTGGCACGGTATAGACGGTGCAGGTAGTCGCCCTCCGGGTCGATGTGGCTGAGTATGTATGATTCGAGTGTGGTGTCCATTTCCTTATTGTCTGATATCTGCATAAAAGCCGTTCCGAGCCTATGTTCCTTTCTGACGGGCGATGCCTATCAACGCTTCCACTGCAAGACGGTAGGAGTCGAGACCGAAGCCGCAGATGACTCCGGCACACGCGCACGAAATCATGGAACGGTGACGGAACTCCTCCCGCTTGTGGACATTGGATATATGCACCTCGATGACGGGTGCGTCGAGCGAGCGTATGCAGTCCTGCAGGGCTATGCTTGTGTGGGTGTAGGCTCCGGCGTTGAGCACTATGCCGTCGCAGGAGAAGCCTGTCTGCTGCATCATGTCGATGAGCTCGCCCTCTATGTTGCTCTGAAAATAGCCGAACTCCACATCGGGATAAGCCGCGCGGAGCGTCTGTAGCCAGTCCTCGAACGCGCGGTTGCCGTATATGCCGGGCTCGCGTCTGCCGAGCAGATTGAGGTTGGGACCGTTTATAATCTGTATTTTCATAATGTCGTTTTTTGGGTCAGAGTGTCGTCGGGATGTGAATAAAGGCATGCAAAAAGGCATGATGCACACGGCGACAGTTATGATAATGCAAAAATAAGGAAAATAATTCTGAATATCACAGGCACAGTATGCCTTTTTAGGATTATAATGCAAATATATCCGTAAAGTATATGATAAAAGACAAGCCTGACGGCATGTGAGACAAAGAAAAGCTCCGGCACCGCGTGACAGCGACCGGAGCTTGCATTCTGTTGCGTAAGACAATCAGGCGAGCAGACGCTTCACCACAGCCGAGATGGCTCTGCCGTCAGCGCGTCCGGCAAGCTGCTTAGAGACAATGCCCATGACCTTGCCCATGTCTTTCATGCTCTGGGCACCGGTATCGGCGATGACTTTCCTCACCTCAGCCTCTATCTCGTCCTCGCCGAGCTGCTTCGGCAGATACTCCTCTATGACTGCCGCCTGCGCGAGTTCGGCGTCGGCAAGATCCTGACGGCCGTTGTCTGTATAAGTGCGGGCTGACTCCCGTCCCTGCTTGGCAAGCTTCTGGAGTATCTTGAACGCATCGGCGTCCTCGAGAGTGTCGTTGGCTCCCGGAGCTGTCTTTGCCTCGAGGAATACCTTCTTTATGTTGCGCAGCGTCTCAAGACGCACCTTGTCGCGGGCTTTCATAGCCTCTTTTATGTCTTCGCTTACTTTATCGAAAAGTGTCATAATATGTTTTTTTTAAGTAAAACTTATCAATCCCTGTATGGGTTCGCCGCTGTCCTTCTCGTCGCGCACGGGAGCCTTTGCCATCAAAAGCTGGCGTATCTCGTCGAGTTTCTGGCGGGTGCGCTTGTATGTAGGCGTGTTCTCGACGGCAAGGATGATGTCCTCGTTGTCGAGACTCTCCGGTGAGAAGAGGAAGATATGTGGTCTGCGCTTGTTCTGCATGTTGCCTCCGTCACGTCCGTAATAGCGGTCGCGCCGGTTGGCAAGCGCGATTTTGTTGTCTTCCTCACGCGCGAGGCGGTCCACTTCTTCCTGAGTGTGTTTCTTCAGATGTTTGTTCATGCCGTCCACATTCTCTATTCCGAATCCGGTGGCAAGAATGGTCACCTTCACCTTTTTGCCCAGTTCGGCGTCTATGCCCACACCCCACTTTATCTCAAAATCGCTGCCGAAACGCTCCATGAAGTCGTTGACATCATTCATCTCCTCCATCATAAGACCGGAGTTGTCACCGTTCTCGTTGCAGAAATTGATGCTGAGCAATATCTTCTTCGAGTTGAACACATCGTTGTCGTTGAGCAATGGTGAGTTGAGAGCGTCCTGAATGGCTTTGCGCACACGTCCTTCGCCTTCACCGTAACCCATACTCATGATTGCCACTCCGCCGTCTTTAAGGACAGTCTTCACGTCGTTGAAGTCGAGGTTTATCAGTCCGTGGTTGGTGATTATCTCGGCTATGCTGCGCGCCGCTACGCTCAACGTGTCGTCAGCCTTGCCGAACGCCTCGAGCACAGGCAGTTCGGGATATATCTCGCGCAGCCTTTCGTTGTTGATGACAAGCAGCGCGTCGACATGCTTTGCCATCTCCTCGACACCGTCAAGAGCCTGGTCTATCTTGCGCGCGCCCTCGAAACGGAACGGGATGGTTACGATTCCGACAGTGAGGATGCCGAGTTCTTTTGATATACGCGCTATCACCGGAGCGGCGCCGGTGCCTGTTCCACCGCCCATACCGGCAGTGATGAACACCATCTTGGTGCCGTCGCTGAGCATCTGCTTGACGCTCTCTATGCTCTCCTCGGCTGCCTGGCGCGCCTTTTCCGGTTTGTTTCCCGCTCCGAGTCCTTCCTTGCCGAGCTGCAGACGCACCGGAACGGGAGAGTCGTTAAGAGCCTGATTGTCGGTATTACAGAGCACAAACGACACATCGTGAATGCCCTGGCGGTACATATGATTGACAGCATTGCCGCCGCCTCCGCCTACACCGATTACCTTTATAATCGTATTTTCCTTCGTGGGGAGTCCGAAATCCACCATCGGGGAGCTTGTATTATTGTGATCCATAATATTTTGTTTTATCCGGTTTACTGATCTTCGGGAGCCACAAGCGACTTGAAGAACTTCTTCATTGACTCCTTTAACTTATTGGTTGACGAGTTTTTCTTCTGCTCCTCGCGCTCGAGCCGTTCCTGCTCAGCCTTCTCTTCCTGAGCCTTACGTTCCTCTTCCTCCTTGCGGTGGCGTTCTTCCTCCTCCTTGCGGCGACGCTCCTCTTCTTCCTTACGGTTGATGACACCACCGCCGGGAGCGGAAGGCTGACGCTGCGCACTGTTGCTTTGGGCATTCTGCTGCGCGCTTCCGAATATGTCGTCTGATATTGCCTCGCCTGCACAGTTCATGTCTCCTTTAAGAAGAAGTCCGCATATGGTGTTCATCGTTCCGTCGTGCGGTATGACCGTCTTGGGCGATGAAGGCGTTATGCTTGCATGCACGAACTTGGCGACACGCACTTTCTCGATATGCGTTGTCTGCCTGAAGACAACGTCGATGTTGGTCATATTGGAGCCTCCTCCTGTGAGGATGATACCTCCCAAAAGCTTGTCGGAATATTCGTTTGGCACCTGCGCCCATACGTTTTCCACTATTTCCTTGACCCGCGCCTCGACAATCTCGACGAAGGTGCGGTTGTCTACAGAACGCTCCGGGTCGATAGGAAGCATCAGGGTGTTGTCTATGTCGGCGTTGTCGGTGTATGCGCTGCCGTATTTAAGCTTCATTCTCTCTGCCTCAGCCTCATCCATCTGCAACGACTCGATGTCTTTCGTGATGTTGCCGCTGCCGAGAGGAATGACCGCAATGTGACGGAGTATGTCGCGATAGTATACAGATACGGTGGTCGTGTCGGCTCCAATGTCAACGAGCATGCACCCTGAGCGTTTCTCGGTCTCTGTAAGCACAGCGTCAGCCATGGCAAGAGGCGAGAGATACATTTCAGCTATCGCGATGCCGGCATTGTCGAAGCATTTGTTCAGACTGCGGTAGAACGACTTCCGCCACAGTATATTGAGGAAGTTGCCCTCAATGTGTGAGGACTGTATGCCTACGGGGTCAATCTGGTATTGGGAATCAACCTTGTATTCGAGCGTTATGGCATCGAGTATCTCATAGTCGGGATAAGTCACTCCACGGTTGATGTCCATTATCTCATTGACAAGATCCTGCGACACAATGGTGTCTGAAGGCAGGTCTTTCTGTATTATATTACGCACGCTGTGGATGCTCCTTCCTCCCACTCCGACATATACCTGAGCCACTTCCGTCTTGAGAATCATCTTCAGCTTGTTGATGATATTGGTCAGGCATAGGGCTGTTTTGTCAATATTATAAACGACACCTTTGCGTATGCAAGAGGCGGCATCCTCCTTCACGGCAGCAATAACGGATATGCTACCGTCGGAGTTTTTCCTTCCTGCCATGCCGGTCATCTTGGATGATCCAAGCTCTATTGCTACTATAAATTCATTTGCCATACGTTATAATGTTTTTTTCTTGTGTTCGGTTTGTTGCTGTTTCTGAGTCCTCTCCTGCCGTCCGGCAGCCGGCTTCACGGTTGTTTCCGAAGGATGGGCATTAACGGTCTGAGGTGCCGGATGGGGCTTGTAGACTACCGTCCTGTGCGGACGTTTCTTGCAGATTATCTGATTGTCGAACTCGAGATTGACGTAAGAGTACCTGTTCCAACCGGCATGTGAGAGTCCGTACTTGTAGAACTTGACCAGCCGTGTCATCTTGTTCGAGACGTAGTCGGATATAAGTTTCTCATGACTTACGCCTTTCTGAAAATCCGGAAGACGTCCGATGTATACGATATGGTCGCCGACGCGCGGGACGAGTTCGACACCGCCTCCAGGAAGAACATGTATCTGTTCGACGAGATTACGCCACACATCGTTCGCCATAAGCGTCTTTCCCATAGGGGATATGTAGTTTGTCGCAAAACCGGGAGTGATACTTCCGCTTGCAATAATAAGGTTGCTGACGTACGATGAGTTTGGCATGACGCTGTTCTTGTCGTCAACATAATAATCATCACCGTTGTCCGCCTTTATCCGTATGACCGGCAACAGCTGCGTGATGTTGATGAACACCTGCCCGTCCTGAGTCTTGTAGCACTCGGCTGTCTTCACAAACGGACTCATCTTCAGGCGTTCCTCTATCTTGCGGGCGTCGACATAGCGCAATGGTTGTCCCTTTGGATAAATGCCACCGGCGACAAGACGCTTCTTTATTTCGGCGACAGTTATAAAGCCGTTGTTGCTCTCATCGGCTATTGAAATGTTCACACGGGTGCATTTCTTAGCCGTTTCATCGGGCTTGTTGAACGCGGTGAAAGCGAGAACGATATAAATGCCAAGCACTACATCGGTCAGAATGATGAATGTTCTTTTCCAGTTCAGCTTCACTTGGACTCAAGTATCTTTGTGATTTGCGGCACGTAATTGTCCAGATCTCCGGCTCCGAGAACAACCAGCACATCGAAGTCACGGCTTTTGACAAGGTCAAGCACGTCCTCCTTGTGTATAATGCTCTTTTGCACTCCGGGCTTCAGATTGTCGTAGATAAGCTTGCTCGTGACTCCGGGTATGGGTTGTTCGCGCGCCGGATAGATGTCACAGAGTATCACTTCATCAAGCTGGCTCAGCGCATCAGCAAAGTCTTTGTAGAAGTCACGGGTACGTGTGTAGAGATGCGGTTGGAATATCGCCGTTATCTTACGGTCGGAATACAACTGCCGTATGCTGCGCGCGCTCTGATAGATTTCCTTCGGATGATGTGCGTAATCGGAAAGGAAGACAAGCTTGTCGGTCTTTATCTTGAAATCGAAACGCCTTTCCACACCACGATAGGTCTTCAGTCCGTACTTCAGTTCCTCTGCCGTGCATCCGCAAAGCTGCGCCATCGCCATTGCGGCTATACTGTTTTCAATATTTATCGGTACAGGCTGTCCAAGCCCGATATTACTCACATTCTCTATCGGAGATACGAAATCGAACGTTATCTCTCCGTTGCCGATTCTTACATTCTCGGCATGAAAGTCTCCGGAATCAAGGCTGTATTCGTACACTCTCACACCTTCCTGCACCTGCTGCCGCATCTCAAGACCCTTATGTATGATAAGGGCACCGCCCTGCTGTATAAGAGTCGTATAATGTCTGAAACTTTCGAGATACGCCTCTTTGGTCCCGTAAATATCGAGATGGTCAGGGTCGGTGGCAGTGATGACGCTTATCCATGGACGCAGCCAATGGAAAGAGCGGTCGAACTCGTCTGCCTCTATCACTACATAATCGCTGTTGCGTGAAAGAATATAGTTTGTTCCGTAGTTTTTCAGAATGCCTCCGAGGAACGCGTTGCTGTCAAGATGGCTCTGATGCATGATGTGCGCACATATTGCAGACGTCGTTGTCTTGCCATGAGTTCCGGCTACACACAATCCCTTATGGGTTCTTGTAAGTGTGCCGAGGACCTGTGCGCGCTTTTCAATCTCAAAACCATGCTCGCTGAAAAACACCAACTCTTTATGCGTGGAAGGTATTGCCGGAGTATAAACGACAAGGCATGACGAAGCATTGCGGCACGCCTGAGGTATTGAGTCGACATCTTCCTCATAATGAAGAAGCATGCCTTCCTTCTCAAGTTGGGCTGTAAGCGCGGACGGTGTCTTGTCATAGCCAGCCACGACAACACCCTTGTGCATAAAGTAACGTGCCAAGGCACTCATGCCAATGCCTCCGGCTCCGATGAAATATACAGATTTTATATCCTTAAGTTCCATATTCTTTTAAGTTAAAAGACAGAGTTCAGCTTTCCGCAAGCCTTATCACCTCATCAGCGATGACTTCCGCCGAGTTCTCCTTTCCGAGCTTGCGTATGTTCGCACTCAACTTTGAAAGGAGGTCGGAATCCTTGACCGTGTCGACAGCCAATGCCAACAAGGAATGCGGAGCGTCGGCATCCTTCACATAAAGAGCCGCATCTTTGTTTACAAGAGCCATCGCATTCTTGGTCTGATGGTCCTCCGCCACATTGGGGGAAGGCACAAGGATGACCGGTTTTCCTATAAGGCAGAACTCACTGATGGAGCTTGCTCCCGCACGGCTTATCACCAGGTCGGCAGCCTTGTAAGCCGCACCCATGTCGCTGATAAAGTCTGTCACCTTCAGCATAGGCATCTCTTTATGCGCGCCAAGCTGCTCCATAATGGCGGCATTATAATACTTTCCGGTCTGCCATATGAACTGCACGCCACTGCTCTCCACCAAGTCAAGATGCTGCATGATGCTTTCGTTCACCGTACGCGCGCCGAGACTGCCTCCCACAAGAAGTATTGTCTTCTTCTGAGGATCGAGTCCGAACGACCTGACAGCGTCCTCCCGGCTCATGCTGTTCTCTATAAGCGACTGCCTGACAGGGTTGCCGGTGATTACTATTCTGTCTGCCGGAAAGAAGCGGTCCATGCCTTCATAAGCCACACAAATACGCTTTGCCTTTTTCGCGAGAAGCTTGTTTGTGACACCGGCATAAGAATTCTGTTCCTGAATGAGGCACGGAATACCCATTGAGGCACACTGGTTTAATGTCGGACCGCTTGCATATCCGCCGACACCCACAGCCGCCATAGGTCTGAACTCCTTTATTATCTTACGCGCCATGCGCTGACTTTTCCATATGCGATAGAGCACAATGACGTTGCGCAACATGTTCTTGCGGTCGAAACCGCATATCGGCAAACCTTTAATATCGTATCCTGCCGCCGGTACGCGCTGCATTTCCATCCTGCCCAAAGCACCGACAAACAGTATCTTCGCATCCGGACGCTTTGCCTTTATGGCGTTGGCAATAGACATAGCCGGAAATATATGTCCGCCTGTTCCGCCTCCGCTTATTATTATTCTAAGTTCTTTCTGCTCTCTGTCCATTTTGATTCACCTCTTTCAAATGACAAAATTAATCATTTTCTCACAATAATAGAATTCATCACGCGGTTTTTATTCCGCGCCGCATCACATCATCCACCATCGCACCGGCTGCTTCCGGTTTCTCTTCCTGTTGCCCTCTGCGCTTTGCAGAACGGCTGATGCTCAGGATGGCTCCTATGTATACACAATTTATAATAGTAGAAGTACCGCCCTTGCTTATAAGCGGAAGCGGCTGGCCAGTCACCGGAGCGAGTCCCACGGCAACACACATGTTGAAAAGAGCCTGCGTCACAAGCAGGAGTGCAAGCCCCATGGCGAGGAACGCCGGAAAGTTATTCTCACACCGGTTGGCTATCCGTCCAGTCCTGAACAATAATATAATGTATAGCATCGCCACGAACACCGCACCGAAAATACCCGTTTCCTCTATTATGATGGCATAGATGAAATCAGAGAACGCCTGCGAAAGAAAATCGCATTCCTCAGAGTTTCCCGGTCCCTTACCGGTAATGTTGGATGACGCTATCGCTATATTGGCATGTGCCCACTGCCCGTCTTTGTCAAGATCCACCTCCTCCGCTTTAAGCGGTTTGTTGTATATGAAATCATCTATACGTGCCTTCCACGTGTCGAAACGGTGGAACACCTTCTCCACCACAGACTCCTCCTTATCGTTTTCGGCGACAACCTGCGTCGTGTCAACGTCGGACACGGAATTCTCCCTTTGCCTGTCCGTGCCGAAAAACATGACCATTGCGAAGACACCGGATATGAAAAGAGTAGTTATTCCGAGCAGTTTCCCGAGCTGCGTGGCAGGCACACGTCCTATGAGCATCATCATGAAAACCACTATACAAAGCAATGCCGCCGTGGAAAGATTCTCAAGCATGATGAGCGGAATGAAGAACATGCATACTGTCAATATATATCTGAAAGCCTGTTTGTCGGCTCCTTTATCGGTCTGCATCGCACTCAGAATCTGCGACACAGCCAGTACAAGTGTGCCCTTGGCTATCTCAGACGGCTGGAACTGAATGCCCATCACCGTCACCCACCGGTGTGCCCCGTTGGTCATCTGCCCCACTATATAGACGCTTATGAGCGCCACGAATGACAGACCGAGCATGAGCGGCAGGACGATTCTGAAATACTTGCACTTTATATTAAGCGTCACCACCATGAAGAAGATGCCCATCAGCAGAATGCTTATGTGCTTCAGGACAGGCGCGACATAGTTTCCGCCTTTGTATGTCAGCTGCGAAGAGGCAGAATAAACCTCTATTATGCTGATGATACAAAGGAAAAAGAAAACCATCCATATCACCTTGTCGCCTTTGAATATGTTTCCAAAAGTCTTGTTCATAGCCGATTTCTCTTGTTTGTTTCCATCCGATAACGCCCGCCTACAGTGCCCTTACAAGAGCCTTGAACTGCTCGCCGCGGTCTTCCATGTTCCTGAACAGGTCAAAACTTGCGCAACACGGACTCAGCAAGACAGTGTCTCCGGTATGTGCCAGCTCACGGCACGCCTTCACACAATCACTCATGTTGTCGGTGTCGCGTACCGGAAGACCCAGTCCGTCGAAGAATTTGTGAAGCTTGGTATTGTCCGCTCCGAGATACACCAACGCCCTGCACTTCCTCAGCACCATGTCCTTTATCTCGTTGTAGTCATTGCCCTTGTCCTTTCCACCGATGATAAGAACCGTCGGAGCGGTCATGCTTTCAAGCGCATACCAGCATGCGTCCACGTTGGTTGCCTTTGAGTCGTTGATATACTGCACACCGTCTACAACTGCGACCTTCTCCAAACGGTGCTCCACTCCGGGGAAGTCACCCAGACACTTGCGCAGTGTCGCGCCGTCGATTCCCGCTGTCATGGAGGCAATACCGGCAGCCATGGAGTTGTACATGTTGTGTTTGCCTCTGAGCGACAGCTCTTCCTGCGGCATGGCGAAATGCCCCGGACTCACTATCTCGTATGTCCCGTTGTCGATGAATGCGGCACATGCGTCGTTCCTCGTCTCGGAGAAAGCATATTTTGCAGCCTTGACGTCATACTTGGGCAGTTCCTTCGTCACCACAGGATCGTCGTTCCAGTATATGAAACAGTCGTCTTCTGTCTGGTTGCGCAGTATGCGCATCTTGGCGTCAATATAATTCTGCATGCAATTGTCATAACGGTCGAGATGGTCGGGCGTTATGTTCAGCAATATGGCGATGTTGGCACGGAAGTCGTACATGTCATCCAGTTGGAACGAGCTAAGCTCTATCACGTAGCAGTCATGCGGATCCTCAGCCACCTGCAAGGCAAGCGAGTTGCCTATGTTTCCTGCCAGTCCCACGTCCAGTCCGGCTGTCTTGAAGATATGATAAATCAAAGACGTTGTAGTGGTCTTGCCGTTGCTGCCCGTTGTGCACACCATCTTCGACGACGTGTAACGTCCTGCGAACTCAATCTCACTTATTATTCCGATGCCCTTCTCCACGGCTTTTCTCACCATCGGAGCCTCTTTGGGTATGCCGGGACTCTTTATTATCTCGTCGGCATTCAGAATCCTGTCTTCCGAATGCTGCTTTTCCTCCCATTCTATGCCATGGTCGTCGAGCATCTTCTTATACTTGTCCTTTATGGCGGACATGTCACTTACAAACACGTCGAACCCCTCTTTTTTCGCCAATACGGCTGCGCCGGCTCCACTCTCTCCGGCTCCCAGAACTACGATTCTACTCATATCATGATGGTTGAGACGTCAACCGCGTTTTTATCTTATTTTCAGTGTTATTATAGTCATTGCCGCCAGGATTATCGATATAATCCAGAAGCGTATGGTTATCTTTGATTCATGAATGGCGCCTTTGGGCTTTTTCATGAGATACTTGCAGTCCGGGTCAAGCATTTCCTGCTGTGTACGGAAGTTGTCATGGATGGGTGTGCGCTTGAATATGCGCTGTTTCACCCCGTGACGTTTTCCGAGTTTATAGTAATAAACCTGCAGGATGACGCTCAGGCTCTCCACAAAGAATATGCCGCAGAGTATGGGCAGCATGAGCTCCTTATGTATTATGATCGCCGATACGGCTATTATGCCTCCGATGGTGAGCGACCCCGTGTCTCCCATGAACACCTGCGCGGGGTATGCGTTATACCATAAGAATCCGATGAGCGAGCCCACAAAGGCACACATGAAGACCACAAGCTCCTGCGAACCGGGGATATACATTATGTTAAGATAGTTCGCGAACTCCATATGACTGCTCACATAGGCGAGTATTCCTATCGTAACGCCGATGATGGCAGAGTTCCCCGCGCACATGCCATCCATCCCGTCGTTAAGGTTCGCGCCGTTAGACACAGCCGTGACGACAAATATCGTCATGATGACAAAGAGTATCCACCCCGCCGCGGTCTTGTATTTTCCGCAGAAACCCATGATGTGCGAGTAGTCCAGATTATGTCCCTTCACAAATGGTATGGTGGTCTTGAGCGACTTGCGGGCTTCAGTGCGGTGTTTCACCACTATCTCGCTGCCCTGTTTCTCGATGGCGAGATTCTCGTTCATCTTCACGTCCGGCGACATCCAGAGCACCAGTCCGACAATCAGTCCGATGCTCACCTGCCCCACAATCTTGTACCGTCCCTTCAGTCCTTCCTTGTTGCGGCGGAATATCTTGATATAGTCGTCAAGTCCGCCGAGCAGTCCGAGCCACACCGTTGTCACTATCATGAGAATGAGATAAATGTTGCGCAGCCTGCCGAGCAGCAGTACCGGCACGAGAATGGCTACTATTATTATCACTCCTCCCATCGACGGCACGCCTATCTTCTGCACTCCGAACGGGTCCACATCAGCCGCGCGCTGCGTCTCGGTAATCTGTTTCGAGCGCAGATATTTTATGAATCTCTCGCCGAACCATGCCGAAATGACAAGCGACAGCATCAGTGCCAGAAGCGACCTGAACGATATGTATCCCCAGAGATGGGCTCCGGAAATGCCATATTCTTCAAGAAATCTGAACAAATAATATAACATTTGCTTTTCGTTTTATTGTTTTTTCGCTTTTACTTTGATTATCTCCCCAACGCACAGGAGTCTGTCAGGATTTCTTCTCTTCCGTCCCGATGAACTCCCTCACAACCTCGTGGTCGTCGAAATGATGCTTTACGCCCTTTATCTCCTGATAGTCCTCATGTCCCTTTCCGGCTATAAGGACCACGTCGCCCTTGCCTGCCATCATGCAAGCCGTGCGTATAGCCTCCCTCCTGTCGGCTATGCTTATCACCTTCTTCATCTGTTGCGCGTTCAGTCCGGCAAGCATGTCGTTGATGATGTCCTGCGGTTCCTCAAACCGCGGGTTGTCGCTTGTGATGATAACCTTGTCGCTCTGAGCCACGGCTTCCTGCGCCATGAGCGGGCGTTTGCCCTTGTCGCGGTTGCCGCCGGCGCCGCATACGGTAATCAGATGTCCTCGTCCGTCCAGCACCTCATGTATCGCATCGAGCACGTTTTTAAGGGCATCGGGCGTGTGGGCATAGTCCACAATAGCCGTAAAGCCCTCCGGCGAGTGTATGGGTTCGAGCCTTCCGTTCACGCTGTGCAGCGTGCTGAGCACCAGCAGCACGTCCTCCGGTTTCTGTCCGAGCATCACCGCCGCACCGTAAACGGCGAGCAGGTTGCTCAGGTTGAACTTCCCTATGAACTGCACTCCCACTTCCCTGCCGTCTATCTCGAGATACATACCCTCGAAATGACACTCCAGCAGCCTGCCCTTGAAGTCTGCCATGGAGCGCGTGGAGTATGTCTTCACCACAGCCTTGGTGTTCTGCACCATCACCATTCCGTTCTTGTCGTCGGCGTTGGTTATGGCGAAAGCCGTCTTGGGCAGCCCGTCGAAGAACGCCTTCTTGGCATTGCGGTAGTTCTCGAACGTCTTGTGGTAGTCCAGATGGTCGCGCGTGAGGTTGGTGAACACTCCTCCTGCGAAGTGCAGACCGCCTATGCGCTTCTGCGCGATGGCATGCGAGCTGCATTCCATGAACGCATACTCGCATCCTGCCTCCACCATGCGTGCCAGCAGGGCGTTGAGTTCTATCGGGTCGGGCGTGGTGTGGTCGGCTGGAACCTTCTCGTCCACGATATAGTTGCACACCGTAGAGAGCAGTCCGCACTTGTAGCCCAGCTTTGTGAACATATTATATAATAAGGTGGCGATAGTGGTCTTTCCGTTCGTCCCTGTCACTCCCACGAGCTTCAGCTTTTTTGAAGGCTCGCCGTAGAACACTGTCGCCACCTTGCCCGCGGCGTCTTCCGTAGACTCCACCTGTACGTAGGTCACACCGTTGTCAAGCTCAGACGGAAGTTCCTCACACATCACAGCGACGGCTCCGGCTTCAACGGCACCGCCGATGAACCGGTGTCCGTCCACCTGCGTTCCCTTCATCGCGATGAACAGGTTGCCCTTGCCTATAAGGCGCGAGTTGATGTTCACGCCTGTCACGTCTATGTCCTCGTTACCCTTTATGGCAACAGGCTTTATGTTTTTCAGAAGTTTTCTCAGTTCCATATATTATTGTTTTTGTCGTTTTCTTCACTATACGCTAACTCAGCACGAGCTCGCACACCATTCCCTTGCGCGTGGAATGACCTGCGGGAATGCTCTGCTGCACCACCTTGCCGCGTCCTTTGAGCCTCACTTTCAGCCCCCGGCTTTCGAGGATGTACACCGCATCGCGCGCGCCCATGCCCTTCACGTCGGGCATTCCCGGCAGGTTGCCCACCTTCTCGCGTGTAAGGCTTACGCCGGCTTTGCCTTTTTCGGCTTTTCCCCATATGGGATTGCCGTCGGCATAAGAACCGCTCCAGTCAGCCCTCGGCTTGAAACCAAGATACTTGAGCACATAGTCGGCGGCAAGGATATTGCCGTTTTTCACGTCGGGCACAAGCACAGAGGTGGAGTCGCGCGCGTCCCGCACATCCAGCTTGATGTCCTGTGCCATTATGCCTTCGGCTATGTTGTGGAACACCAGTCCGCTCATTCCGCCTCCGGAAGCCGGAAGTCCCGACTTCTGTATGCACACTATGCAACTGTAGCGGGGGTTGTCGGCTGGGAAATATCCTGCGAAACTGAGCAGATAGTTCACCGTTCCGCTCTTATATCCTGCCGCTCCCTGCGATATCTGGGCAGTCCCCGTCTTTCCCGCCACTTTGAAAGAGCGCGAGCCCGCCTTCTTTCCGAGTCCCTGGCTCACCACCTTTTCCAGTATGGTCTGTATCTTGCCGAGCGTCGACGGCTTGCATATTCTCTCTCTCATCACCTGCGGCGGATATTCGGCTATCACCTTTCCGTCCTTCACCACCGCCTTCACGAAGCGCGGTCTCATCATACGTCCGCCGTTGGCTATGGCGTTATAGAAAGTCAGGGTCGATATGGGCGGTATCTGGGTCTCGTATCCTATGCTCATCCACGGCAGCGCCGTCTTGCTCCAGTTCACATACTGCCGTCCTTCCTTCCGTGGCATTCTTATGCGTGCCGGAGACGCTCCTGCGAGCGGAATCTTCAGGTCGTCGGCAAGTCCGAGACGGTATATGCCCTCCACAAACTTCTCCGGATTGTTCCTGTAGTGGTCGTCTATGATGCGGCTCACTCCCACATTAGAGCTAACCATGAGCGTCTGCGGCAGCGTAAGCATGCCGTAGCCTCCGCGTCTCCAGTTGTGGTCGCGCATCTCCCTTCCGTACATGGGCCACACGCCTCCGCCTGTCTCCACACGCGCCGTGGTGTCCACCACTCCGTCGTCGAGTGCCACCATTATCGAGGCGGTCTTGAACACGGAGCCCGGTTCGAGCAGATCGCTCACGGCATGGTTCTTCCTCTCGCGGTACTCTCCGTCTCCGCACTTCTCCATGTTCACTATCGCCTTGATGTCGCCCGTGGCTACCTCCATGACGAGAGCCACTCCCACATTGCCGTTTATCTTCTTCAGCTCGTCGATGACCGACCTCTCCGCAAGGTCCTGCATGGACACGTCTATCGTCGTCACGATGTCCGCGCCGTCGACAGGCGGGGTGTCCATGATGCTCAGAAACTTGTTGAGCACCTTCCGGCGGTGGGTTATGCCGTCCACACCGCGCAGCACCGAGTCGTAGGAAAGCTCCAGTCCGTAGCGCGCCGAGTCCTTCGCTCCGTAAAGCTCACCGAGCGTACGTCCGGCGAGCGAGCCGTAGGCACGTTTGCGGGCGTTGTATTCCTCGACGTGGAAACCACTTCTGTACTTCAGCTTCATGTTGAACACAGGCAGCGACCTCACCTCCACATAGGTGTTATAATTGATGCGCGAGGGCCATATCGCCCAGTGGCGGCTCTGCTTCTCCCTGCCTTTCTCCAGATGAGCCCTGAACTCCGACGCCTTCTTTTCGGGGAAGATGGCGTTCAGACCTGCCGATATGGAGTCGAGCTTGTCTTCCCAGAGCGAGTCGTTGCCTGCCTCGCGCAGAGCCCTGAAGTCCATGAACACCTTATATTCGGGCAGCGACGACGCCATGAGCAGTCCGTCGCAGCTGAGTATGTTGCCTCTCGTAGGCTTCACCGTCACGCTGTCAGCCTTCACCCTGTCAGCCACATCGAGCCAGAAGTCGCGCTTGGCGGTCATGATGAACATCGCCCTGCCCACCACCGACACTGCCACAAACATGAGTACGATGGCTATGAAACTGTAACGTGGGGTTATCTTCTTCGAATCAAACTTACTCATTTTCCGGAACGTTTATTATGTATGGAGGTTGTTTGGATATATGCAGCGTGCTGTCCTTGCTCACCCTGAGCTGTTCGAGCACCCTGCTCTCGCGGCACATCTCGGTAAGCAGACTGGTGCTCGAGAGTGCCTTGTATTTGGCGTCCTTCAGTTCTTTGTCCAGATTGTCTATCTGTATGAGATACTGCTGGCAGCTGTATCTGTTGGATATATATATCACCGCAAAAAGCGTTATGAGCAGAAACACTCCTATCTGCCGCCTTATCGGGGCGGTGTTGAGGATGTCGCCGCCGAGTATTTTTCCCAAGGTGAAACTGCGTGAGAGCGGTTCCTCTCCTTCGATGGCATGCTCTCTGATGACATCGGCGAGAGTCTCAGGCTTCGCCTCGTCCTCCTTCGCGGAGCCGCTGTCCTGTTCCGTCTTGTCAGGCTCGGGCTTACGCTCCTTCAGGTTCATCAAGACCTCCACGGGGTCTGTCTCTTTTTTCTTCTCTTCTTCGCTCATATCTTCTCTGCTACTCTCAGTTTTGCACTACGGCTGCGCGGGTTGGCAGCCTGCTCCACGTCAGAAGGCACCGTCAGACGGCAGCCTGCCGGACGGAACGGTGTGAGCCTGCGGCCGAAGAAGTCCTGCTCCACACGGCCCTCGGCGTTGCCCGATTTCATCATGTTCTTCACAATGCGGTCTTCTATCGAGTGATAGGTTATGACCGACAGCCTGCCGCCCGGACGCAGCAGACGTGCCGCCGAGACGAGCATCTCACGCAGGGCGTCAGTCTCGTGGTTCACCTCTATGCGCAACGCCTGGAACAGACGTGCCATGTCTTTCTTCTCCCTTCCGCGGGTCATGAACGGCTCTGCCACCTTCAGAAGGTCGCCCGTGGTGACCAGCGGAGCCTCTCTGCGCGCCTTGACAACGGCTGCCGCTATGCGCCTCGACTGCCGCAGCTCGCCGTACATGTATATCACATCGGCGAGACGTGCCTCGTCGTAAGAGTCAAGAATGTCGGCGGCGGTAGTGCCCGAACGCTTGTTCATGCGCATGTCGAGCGGCGAGTCGAACCTGAAAGAGAACCCGCGGCTCCCGTCGTCAAGGTGATGCGACGACACACCGAGGTCGGCAAGCAGTCCGTCTATATGTTCCACACCGTAATAGCGCATCCAGTTCTCGAGATAGCGGAAATTGCTCCGCACGAAAGTGAAACGGCTTCCGGTGTCCGTGATGTTGCGTTCGGCGTCGGCGTCCTGGTCGAAGCTGAACAGCCTGCCGCCCTCGCCGAGGCGCGAGAGTATCTCTCTCGAATGGCCGCCACCGCCGAACGTCACGTCAACATACGTGCCGTCAGGGCGTATGGCGAGTCCGTCCACGCTCTCCTTCAGCAGCACCGGCACATGATATGTGCCCGCCACAACGGGCTTGCCGTCCTCATCTGTTATCTGTCGCATTGTTTTCATCTGTACTGATTGACCCGCCGTGCATAAGCGTCTCAAGCGCGGCGCCGAACTCGGTGCTGTCCATGAACGGTGCCTGAAGGCTCTCGCTGCTCCATATCTCGATGGTGTCGCCCATGCCGATGAACCTCACCGACTGGCTTATGCCTGCCATCGCAAGATAGCGGCGCGGCAGAAGTATGCGGCCGCTGGCGTCTATGGTGAGTATCTCGGCGTCCGACACGAACTGGCGGAATATCTGCTGGTGGGCGGCGTTCCAACGGTTGAGCCGGGAGCGAAGCACGTCCATCTGCTCGTTCCACACCGACGCGGGATAGAGCACAAGGCACGGCTGGAAGACGTCCTTGCGCAACACAAGACCGTCGTCCGACACCGGCTGCAGCTCCTTACGGAACACCGCAGGCAGAAAAACGCGCCCTTTGGCGTCGGTTCTGGCTTCTATGTTACCGATAAAACGCACTTTCACCTAATTAAATGTTATCTGGCTTCAAAGATACACAAATTCCTCCACATTCACCCACTATTCTCCACAAAACTTTAAATAAATTTTTACAACCTCACCACAGACTCATTCGTGCCATCTTCCGGAGGCTCAGCCGGGGCGGTTGACGGTGTTTTTATAATTGACATATCACAACTACAGAAACGCTTCTGTTAAACGACAGACCCGGCATAGCCGCGCATCAGCACACAGGAAGGAGCTCACCCTCAAAATGAGCGGAAAATCCGCGCATGCCCGTTAGCCATTGTATGTCAGCCCACTACACACCGTCACGCTGTTCTTTTCAGAAAAACAGCGTCGCGGGAAAGCCTGTTCCGGCTCACGGAACAGGCTCTTCCGCATCACAGGAAAGGCTTTTCAGCACTGTCATAAAGGCTTTCCGGCAAGCCCGAAGAGGCTTTTTCGCGCCGCAAAAGCCGTTTTCATATCCGCCAGACAATGCCATATTGCGCCACAACACCGATGAAATGGACAAAAACCGCACATTCTTCCGTCTGCACGCATATGCTTTACCGACATGCGACAAAGGCTTTTCCGCACAACAATTAACTTAAAATTGTTAAACAGAACAATCGGAATCAGCCTGTCCGTAACTCTCCCGTGCGTATCAGCACACCCGCGTGCCGTACCCGTCACGGTGTTTTTCAAAATGAAGTCATAACCCGTCAGCCGTTTTACATTGTCATGTCAAAAACACAACAAAGTGAACTTTTTTATACAAAAATATGAGTATATTAAAAAACTTATAATAACTTTGCACCACATTAATGTAATTTATACGCATGCTCGAAACAACAGAGAGAACCATAGATCTTGACAGAATCATCCGCGAGAAGATTGGCACGAAAGCCAGATATGTGCCGTCGGTCGCCGTGAGATGGCTGAAGCACATCATACATCAGGACGAGGTGAACAGGTTTCTGTGGGAGAGCCGCGACAAGAAGGGCACGGAATGGCTCGAGGAATGCACCAGATACCTCGACATGACGCTCGACATCGAAGGGCTGGAGAACCTGCCCGACAAGAACGACGGGCGGCTTTACACGTTCGTCTCCAACCATCCGCTCGGAGGAGTGGACGGTGTCGCGCTCGGCGCAATCATCGGACGACACTACGACGGACGCTTCAGATATCTCGTGAACGACCTGCTCATGAATCTGCCCGGGCTCGCGCCGCTATGCATCCCCATCAACAAGACGGGGAAACAAAGCCGTAGCTTCCCCGAGATGGTGGAGGCGGGATTCTCCGGAGACAACCATATACTGATGTTTCCGGCAGGCATCTGCTCACGCAAGATTGACGGACAGATACACGACCTGCCCTGGAAGAAGACGTTCATAACGAAAAGCGTGGAGACGAAACGCGACATAGTGCCCATACACTTCGGCGGGCGCAACTCCGACTTTTTCTACGGTCTTGCCAACGTATGCAAGGCTCTGCACATCAAGTTCAACATTGCCATGCTCTTTCTCGTAGACGAAATGTACAAGAACGTGCACAAGTCGTTCCGCGTGGCGATAGGAAAACCGATACCGTGGCAGACATTCGACAAGTCGAAAACAGCGATGGAATGGGCGAAATATGTGCAGGACATGGTCTACAGACTATGACGTCCGACTGCCGCGAAGCGTATAAACATGAAAAGAAAAATCCATATAATAAACTAACAAAATGGAAGAAGCCATAATCCAACCTATCAGCAAGGAACTCATCAAAAGCGAGCTCACACCTGAGAAACAGCTGCGCATGACGAACAAAAGCCACAATGAGATATACGTCATCACAGCGAACAACTCGCCGAACGTGATGAAGGAAATAGGAAGACTGCGCGAAATAGCGTTCCGCGAGGCGGGAGGCGGTACGGGGAAATCAATGGATATTGACGAATTCGACGTTGGTGAGAACTGCTACAAACAGCTTATCGTATGGAATCCGGAGGCGGAGGAGATAATAGGAGGCTACCGCTACATGCTCGGAACAGACTGGAAACTGAACGCGGACAGACAGCCCATACTCGCCACCAGCCACATGTTCCACTTCTCCGACAAGTTCATCGACGAGTATATGCCTTACACCGTGGAGCTGGGACGCTCGTTCGTATCGCTCGAGTATCAGAGTTCGAGGATGGGCTCGAAGAGTCTTTTCGCCCTCGACAACCTCTGGGACGGACTCGGGGCACTGACCGTGATAAGGCCGAACATAAAATATTTCTTCGGAAAAATGACCATGTACCCGTCGTACATCAGACGTGGAAGGGACATGATTCTCTATTTCCTGAAAAAGCATTTCGACGATAAGGAGAACCTCATCATACCGATGAAACCGCTGAAAATAGAGACTGACGAACGCGAACTGAAGGAACTTTTCTGCGAGGATGACTTCAAGAAGGACTACAGAATACTGAATCGGGAAATCAGGAAACTGGGATACAACATACCGCCGCTCGTGAACGCTTACATGGGACTGAGCCCGACGATGAAGCTCTTCGGCACTGCCATCAACTACGGATTCGGAGATGTGGAGGAGACGGGCATTCTGATAACCGTCGACGAGATTCTGGAAGAGAAGCGCATACGCCACATCGACTCTTTCATAAAGGAGCACCCGGAGGCTCTGAAGATAACAAGCGGCGCGAGTCCTGTGATATACAGGGAAAAGGAATGACTCCCGCACCGCCGCAAGAGCCTGCGCAAGGACTGCGGGAAGGGCGCGCCACACCGGTGCGCCAATGAGCGACGACCTGACTGTCCTGGCATTTCCGTGCCGGGGCGGATGCCGCAATGCCGAACAATACCACATCCGAGACACAAAGAGAAAGCGCGCACGGCGCGCATATGTCCGTAAAAGACGGAGACGCCTCGTCACACGCCGCAGGCAGACAGCCGTACTCCGGATTCTGCGGACACACCGGAATGATTCATTCAAACAACCTATATTATCAACTAAACAGTAAATACAATTTATCATGAACATCAAAAAGCTTGTATCTGCTTTTGCATTGGCTGCGACAATGTTGTCTGCCGGCACAACCGCAGAAGCACAGACACCGAGACCGGAGTACCCGCGCCCGCAGTTCGAGCGCAGCACATGGATCAACCTGAACGGAACATGGACCTACGCGTTCGACTTCGGAAGGACCGGTATGGATAAGGGATGGAACAAGACAGAGGGCTTCGACGGCAAGATAACGGTGCCGTTCTGTCCGGAAAGCTCGCTCTCGGGAGTGCAACACACCGACTTCATCAACTCAATGTGGTATCATCGCAAAATCAGCATACCGGCAGACTGGGACGGAAAGAAGATACTTCTCAACTTCGGAGCCGTTGACTATGAGGCGCACGTATTCATCGACGGAACTGTCATCGGACGCCACTACGGTGCCGGATCGTCGTTCTCCATGGACATAACAAAATATGTGAAGGCTGGGCATCAGCACAACCTCGTACTGATGGTGAACGACGATCTGCGCGGACGCAAGCAGCTTGGAGGCAAGCAGAGCCTCGGTTTCTACTCGGGCGGATGCAACTACACCCGCGTGACTGGCATCTGGCAGACTGTCTGGATGGAAGCAGTGGCAAAGGAAGGACTGAAGTCTGTATTCGCCACTCCGGACATCGACCAGAAGCAACTCGTCATCTATCCGCAGTTCTATAATGAGAGCAACACCAACAAACTGGTTGTCACAATGTACGACGGAAAGAAGGCTGTGGCATCAAAGACAGTCAACTGCACCAACAACTCGGTCATCGTGCTGCCTGTGAAGAACATGAAGCTGTGGAGCCCGGAGTCTCCTTTCCTCTACGACATCACATACAAGGTGGTGAAGGACGGCAAGACGATAGACGAGGTGAAGTCGTATGCCGGCATGAGAAAGGTGCACACGGCTAACGGATACTTCTATCTGAACAACAAGCCTTACTTCCAGCGTCTCGTGCTCGACCAGGGTTATTATCCTGACGGAATATGGACAGCACCATCAGACGAGGCTCTCAAGAAGGACATACAGCTTGGAAAAGAAGCCGGTTTCAACGGCGCGCGCCTGCACCAGAAGAGCTTCGAGGAGCGTTATTACTACTGGGCTGACAAGCTGGGATACCTCACATGGGGCGAATCGGCAAGCTGGGGACTCGACGTGAACAACGAACTGGCAGCGCGCAACTTCCTCTCTGAATGGACAGAGCTCGTGGAGCGCGACCGCAACCACCCGTCTCTCGTCACATGGACTCCACTCAACGAGACATGGGACGCCAACAACTCGGGCGTATACACACACTTCGTAGAGAACATATACAACATCACAAAGGCTATGGACAGCACACGTCCGGTGAACGACGCCAGCGGCGACTGCCACGTGAAGACCGACATCTGGAGCGTGCACAACTACGAGCGCGACCCGCAGAAACTCAGAGAGGCATTCACATTCGAGCACGGCAAGGAGCCTTACCGCAACACTTGGGGCGGCAAAGAGTGGCTCGCACACTACGACGGACAGCCCTACATGGTCGATGAGTTCGGCGGTCTCGCTTGGATACGCGAGTCTGAGCGCAAGGGCAACTCATGGGGTTACGGCTCTGAGATAAAGTCGATGGAGGATTTCTACAAGATTCTTCAGGACGAGGTAGACGCTCTGAAAGACAGCAAGCATGTGGTGGGCTTCTGCTACACCCAGCTCACCGACGTGGAGCAGGAGCAGAACGGAATATACTATTACGACCGTACGCCGAAATTCGACATGAAGCGCATCAAGGCGATATTCGAAAGAATACCTTCCATAATAGAGAATCCGCAGGATCTGAGCTATTGATATAGCATCACCATAAAGAAAAACCGGAGTCGCCAGACGCGCTCCGGTTTTTTGTGTCTGTATATGTTCGGGGTTGGGAATCGTTCTGTGCCGGAAGCCCGGACATGCGTTTTTCCGCCATTTCATCGGCATTTTCACGCCACGGCACGCATATTGCCGACACGTCAGACAATCGGCAGCGACGTGCCGTTTATCTTCTGATATATGTCGAGAGCGAACACGTCGGTCATCCCGCTGACGAAATCTATCACCGCCATGACACGTGTCTCAAGGTCGTCACTGTTGATGTCGTACTGGCTGCTGAACCGTTTGCGCAGCTGACCGGAATGGAACTTCTCCGGACTGAGAGCCGCCTCGATGAGCGTTTCCATCAATGTCTCTATTATCCTGTAGCCGCTCAGCTCCACGTCAAGCACCGGTTTGCTGTTGTAAATCCTGTCGCTGCTCAGTCGGGCACAGGCTCTGTAAGCGTCGCGCACAAGCGGATCGGTATGGTCGATAAGGCTTCCTTTGAGCGTTCCCGACATTATCTCGTCCTCGTGCTCCACAAAAGCGCGGGTGCACTCTGCCACGAGTTTCCCTATCACACGGGCACGCATATACACCACTTTCTCGTTATCGTCGGTCACATCCTCGTCCACTATGCGCCTGAGAATGTATTTTCTGGTGTCCTCATCGAAGAATCCGAGCAGCAGACTCTCGGTCTCGCCGTAAGTGAGAATCTTCAGTTTGTGAGCGTCCTCGATGTCCATTATCTCATAACATATGTCGTCAGCCGCCTCAACGAGGTACACCAGCGGATGGCGGGCGTACCTTATCGGCTCGCCGGGTGCCGACAGCCGTATTATGCCCAATTCATCGGCTATACGGCAATAAGCGTCTGCCTCAGAACAGAAGAAGCCGTACTTGCCGTGAGAACCGGCGCAGCTGCTCGAGAACGGATACTTCACCACACTCGCAAGAAGTGTGTATGTCATGACAAAACCGCCTATGCGGCGTCCCCGGAAACGGTGGGTGAGCAGACGGAACACGTTGGCGTTGCCCTCAAAACGTATGATGTCGTTCCACATCCCGGGGCTCACAAGATCTTTCACACGCTGTCCCGCCCCGTCGGTAAAGAACGCCTGGATGGCTTTCTCGCCGCTATGGCCGAACGGAGGGTTGCCCATGTCGTGGGCGAGACATGCCGTGCTGACGATGGTTCCTATCTCCTCAAACAGCGTTCCGGCAAGTGTCGGGTCGCGTCTGATTATCTCCTGCGCCACATCATTGCCCAGCGACATTCCCACACTCGCCACTTCAAGGCTGTGGGTGAGCCTGTTGTGCACGAAGATGCTGCCCGGAAGCGGGAACACCTGTGTCTTGTTCTGCATGCGGCGGAACGGTGCGGAGAATATCAGACGGTCGTAGTCGCGCTTGAACTCCGACCTGTCGTCATGCCGCCGGGCGTGCCGCTCCTCCTGCCCGAAGCGTTTGTTGGAAATCAGTTTGTGCCAGTCCATTCTCATATATAGTGCTTTTGATGTCTTTATATAGTACTTTTTACGTCTTTACGGCACAAAATTAGGCTATTTTATTTCCCCTTCCAAAAATATCATTGCTTTTTTGTCACACAGCGCGGACACGTGTGTCATCATGTGATAAAATGTCCGTCATACAGCCGTCCTGCCTGTCCGGAAGTATTATTTAATGCTAAAAATTAAGTTATGTGAATATAATTAGTTATTTTTGCAGACTAAAACAATGACAGAGATGATTAAAATCAAAGTAGTGAACAAGGGTAACCAGAAGTTGCCGGAGTACGCCACACCGCTCAGCGCAGGCATGGACCTGAGGGCAGACATCGCTGAAGACATCGTGCTGAAGCCCATGCAGCGGCGCATAGTGCCCACAGGGCTCCACATAGCCCTGCCTGCCGGATATGAGGCACAGGTAAGACCGCGCAGCGGACTCGCCCTGAAACACGGGATAACCGTACTCAACAGCCCCGGAACAATAGACGCCGACTACCGCGGCGAGATAGGTGTGCTGCTTGTGAATCTGTCAGACAAGGACTTTACAATCACCTCCGGAGAACGCATAGCACAGATGGTGATAGCACGCCACGAGCAGGCTGAGTTCGAGACAGTGGACGAGCTGGACGCCACCTCGCGCGGTGAAGGAGGATACGGACACACAGGAGTCAAGTAAGAAAAATGTCTAAAACACCGATAAACAAACTTCCGCTCATCATAATATCGGCAATATTGCTCGGTGCGATATTGCCAATGACGGTGCGCGGCAACAGCGACGCCGGTACGCCGGCGGCTTCAGGCGACAGTCTCTCATACAACGACAGACGCCGATACGACTACTTTTTCATCGAAGCGATACGCAAACAGAATGCCGGAGACTATGCCGCGGCGTTCGACCTGCTCAACCATTGTCTTGAGATAAAGCCCGACGCAGCCGAGGCTTACTACGCCAGAGCATCCTATTTCTCAGAGATGCAGAACGACTCTCTGGCTCTGCGCGACATAGAGAAAGCCGCAACGCTCAGTCCGGGAAACGACACCTATCAGGAACGGGTGGCACAATATTATATCGGTTCAGGCAACTACGACAAGGCAATAACGGCATATGAAAACCTGTTTGAGCACCACAAGGACCGCAGCGACGTGCTCAACATTCTTGTACAGCTGTATAATCAGAAGAAAGACTATAAGAACATGCTCGGCGCGATAGAACGCATCGAGCAGATAGAAGGAAGCAGCGACGAGCTCACTCTTGCCAAGATGAACGTCTACGAGATGAAAGGCGACACGAAAATGGCTGAAAAGACGCTCAGATCTCTGACCGAGACGCACCCCAACGACGCCATATACAAGGTGATGTACGGCAACTGGCTGCTGCAGAAAGGCAAGAAGGAGGAAGCCTACGGCATGCTGTCCGCAGCACTGAAAGACGATCCTGACAACGAGGCAGCGCAGAGCTCGATGTACGACTACTACCGTTCCGCCGGACAGGACTCGCTCGCCATAATAGCGCGCGACGGCATTCTTATGAACAGAAAGACCTCTTCCACGACCAAGATATCGATGCTCAACCAGCTGATAAAGGAGAGCGAGAGCGCCGGAGGAGACAGCACAGCCATACTTGCACTGCTCGACAAGGTGATAACATCAGACAAGCCCGACGCCGACATAGCCTCACTCAAAGCGGCATACATGGAGCTAAAGAAGATGCCGGAGGACTCGGTGAACAACGCTTTCAGGTATGTGCTAAGCATAGCACCCGAAAACACATACGCCACAAAGAAGCTCATAGAGTCTTACTGGAACAGACAGAGATGGGACGACATAGTGAGTCTGTGCTCGCAGTCGGTTCTATACAACCCTGAGGACATGACTCTCTATTACTTCATGGGGCTCGCCTACTTCCAGAAAGACGACGATGACAACGCCCTCGACGCGCTTAAAAGAGGCGTGAGCGAGATAAACGACGAAAGCGACCCTGCCATTGTGTCAGACTTCTACGCCATTATGGGCGACATACTATATAAGAAAGGAAAGCCGGAAGAGGCTTTCGCAGCCTACGACAGCTGCCTTCACTGGAAGGAGGACAACATCTCCTGCCTCAACAACTACGCCTACTACCTCAGCGAACTCAACCGCGATCTCGACAAAGCGGAACAGATGAGCTACAAGACAGTGAACGCCGAGCCGAACAACGCCACCTATCTCGACACCTACGCATGGATTCTTTTCATGAAAGGACAGTACAGTCAGGCAAAGAGTTTCATTGACCAGGCACTGGAGGCGGAGTCTGACAGCACCCTCGGAGCAGTCGTCATAGAGCATGCCGGAGACATCTACGCGATGAACGGGGACATCACCAAAGCCGTGGAATTCTGGGAAAAGGCTCTCAAACTGGGCGGAGAGAAGGCCATACTCAACAAGAAGATAAAGCAAAGAAAATACATAAAGAAGAGGTGACCGGTGCACGGCATGCCGCCCTACCGCGCAGAATGCCGTGCACGACAGCACGCACCGCACAACAACAAACCACTCACAATATGAAAGCATTCAGACTGATACTTCCTCTTCTGCTCCTTCTCGCGTCGTGCGCAAGCAAGAAATCCGTAGTGAAGGAGAACATGCCGGAGGTAGCCGGAGCCGGAACCGAAAAGCGGCAAGCCACAGTTGTGGAAAAGCTCACATTCATGCAGAAAGTAGCCGACACCCGTGTCTACACAAAGAACATCGTGGGCGACATGACGTTCAGCATCCGAACACAAGGCGACGACATCTCCGTGCCGGGGTCGGTGCACATGCGCGAGAACGAGATAATCAGACTGCAGATATTCATACCGTTGCTCGGCAGCGAGATAGGACGCATAGAATTCACTCCCGACCACGTGCTCATAATGGACCGCATGCACAAGGAGTACATACAGGCAGGCTACGACCAGGTGTCGTTCCTCAAAAACAACGGCATCAACTTCTACACTCTTCAGGCACTGTTCTGGAACAGTCTGTTCCTGCCGGGGCAGGAGAAGGTGAGCGAGTCGGCACTGCGCAGCTTCGAGGTGGACACCGACAACGCCGGAGAAACGCTGCCCATAACATTCAAAAACGGCGACATGACCTTCACATGGCATGCCGGCAAGAGCGACGGACTGATAACCGAAGCCGACGTCAACTACCGCAGCGCGGCGCACGGGACATCATCGCTCAACTGGAAATATGCCGACTTCAGGAGCGTGGGAGTGAAACTCTTCCCCGCGCAGCAGACATTCACGTTCACCACAACAGCCACCGGACGCCGCCAGCAAGTCACCGTGACCATCGGGATGAACGAGGTGAAGAACGACTCAAAGTGGGATACGGAGACAAAAATATCGTCCAAATACAAGAAAGTGGACACCGACGAAATAATAAAAAAACTATTGAGCCTTTAAATGAAACGACTTTTCTCCATCATTCTCGTTATAGTGCTGGCGTCAACAATGTCGGCACAGACCAAGCGCACCACCCAGACGAAGAAGACAACGACCACCGCCACAAGAAAGAAGTCGTCGTCCAAGACGTCGTCACGGAGCAAGAAGAAAACCACGGCAGCCAAGAAGACCGCGCAATACAGCAACGCCTCGATAAAGGGACTGCAGTCCAAACGCTCCAAACTGCAGAAAGACATCAGGCAACAGGAGAAAGCCCTGCGCAACAACAAGGCGGATGTGCAGAAGCGTCTGAAGAACCTGATGACCATAAACAGCGAGATTGACAAACACGAGAAGAACATACGGCAGATTGAAAGTGAGATAAAGACGCTCGACAACAATATCAGAATACTCAACGCACAGCTCAAGACGCTCGAAAGCCAACTCAAGGAGCGCAAGGCAAAATACATCAAGTCCATGCGCTACATCACACGCCGGCACACCGTGCAGGACCGTCTGATGTTCATATTCTCGGCAGAAAGCTTCACACAGATGTACCGCCGACTGCGCTTCATACGCGAGTATGCCGAATATCAGAAGGCACAGGGCGAGATGGTGAAGGCAAAACAGGAGCAGGTGAGAGAGAAACAGACACAGCTGCAACAGGCGAAGAACCAGAAGAACAGCCTCCTCGGAAAGGGACGGAGAGAGCGCGAGGCACTCGAAGGACAGAAGGAAGAGCAGCAGAACATAGTGAAAACGCTGCAGAAACAGCAGCGCACCATACAGCAGCTCATAGACAAGCAGCGTAAGGAGGACGCTGCGCTGAACGCCCAGATAGACCGTCTCATAGCCGAGGAGGTGGCAAAAGCCAAGGCGCGCGCCGAGGCTGAGGCAAGACGAAAGGCTGAGGAGGCGGCGAGAAAGAAGCGGGCTGAGGAACTGGCACGCAAAAAGGCGGCAGCCGAAGCGGAGGCAAGGGCTAACGCCAAACGCATTGAAGAGGCGCGCAAACGTGAGAAGAAGATGAAGGAGGCGGCGGAGAAAGCCGCCAGACGCGACAACGAGCGGGCACGGGAGAAAGCCCTCCAGAAAGCGCGCGAGGCGACGGCAGAGCGTGAGGCTGCCGAGCGAAAGGCGGAAGCCGACAAACGCCGCAACCGCGAGGAGATGGAACGCGAGAGGCGACGCGCCACAGCCGACGCCACGATAAGCAGTGTGGACAGAAAGCTGAGCGGCAGTTTCGAAGCCAACCGCGGGCGTCTACCGATGCCTATAACAGGCACCTACCGCATAGTGAGCCACTTCGGACAGAACAATGTGGAGGGACTGAAGGGCGTGACCATCGACAACAAGGGCGTCAACATCCTCGGAAGCCCGGGCTGCAAGGCACGAGCCATATTCAACGGAGAGGTGAGCGCGGTGTTCGGATTCGGAGGCTCGATGGTCGTTATGGTGCGCCACGGCATATACATCTCCGTATACTGCAACCTCAGTTCGGTCAGCGTGCACCGCGGACAGAGCGTATCGACAGGACAGCAGCTCGGCACCGTGGCACGCGACAACATCCTCCAGTTCCAGCTGCGCCGCAATCTCGAGAAGCTGAACCCTGAGTCGTGGCTCAGATAATGGCAGGAACAGAGCGGCAGAACAGCACGACGTGTTCTTACGGCAAGAGCCAAATATTACGTGATACATCCATAGACACAAAAATCCCCGCACCGTATGGCGTGGGGATTTTTTCTTACTTATTTCCCTGACGACACTGTTACATCATACGTCAGACGCTCCGAGGTCGAGCCCGTCGAGCATTCTCACATACGTGTCTATGGCTTCCTCTATCTCACTAAGACATATATACTCGTCGGCGGAGTGCGAGCGTGCCGAGTCACCCGGTCCGATCTTCAGCGAGTCGAAGGGCATGAGAGCCTGGTCGCTGAGCGTAGGCGAGCCGAAAGGCGTCATTCCCAGCTCCACGCAACGGCGCACGAGAGGATGGCTCTCGCTGATGCCGGAGGAGTGGAGACGGAACGAGCGCGCCGTCACATCGCTCTTCAGATGGCTGCGCACGATATCGTACACCTCCTCGTTGGTGTAAAGCTCGTTGGTGCGCACGTCCACAACCATAGTGCAACGGTCGGGAACGACATTGTGCTGTGTGCCTGCGTTTATCACCGTGACGTTCATCTGCGTAGGTCCGAGAAAACGGCTCACCTTCTCAAACCTGTATCCGCGCATCCAGCATAGGTCGTCCAGAGCCTCATATATGGCGTTCACGCCCTCACCGCGGGCGGCATGTCCCGACTTGCCACGTGCCGTGACGTCGAGCACCATCAGCCCTTTCTCAGCCACGGCGGGCTGCATCCGCGTAGGCTCTCCCACTATCGCCACATCTATCCGGGGCAGCATAGGCAGCACCATGGATATGCCCGAGGCACCGGACACCTCTTCCTCCGCCGACGCCAGATACACCATGTTATAGCTTCTGCGCCTTCCCGCCATGATGCGGAACACCTGCAACAGCGTCACCAGTCCCCCACCGCAGTCGTTGCTGCCCAGTCCGTAGAGTCTGTCGCCCTCCACCTGCGGGTCGAACGGGTTGCGCGTCCACGAGTCCACCGGCTTCACCGTGTCGATGTGTGCATTGAGCAGCAGCGTTGGTCTGCCGTCATCAAACGCCTCATCGGTCACCCACACGTTGTTGCCCTCGCGCCGGCATGCCATGCCCCACTCTTTCAGAGAGCCCTCCATCACGTCCGTCGCCCTGTCCTCCGAGCGGCTCACCGACGGCACTTCAATCAGTCTTTTGAGCAATCCGACGGCATCACCGGAATAATCTGTATAGTTCATAATTATAAGAATAAGTCGCAGATGTCGCGGCATAAGGTAAGTCAGCACGCGGCAGACTGCGATGTGATATATAAAAGAGTAATGCAAACGAGAGGAAAGTGGGATTGCCCCGATTCCCCATAGTGCAGTTTATCCTATGCACAAAGATAACGCAAGGCGAGTGCAGAAGCAAGTTGGGAAAACGGAGTTTTACCAGACATGATACTGCCGAGCCGAAGCTTATCTTATACAAAGATAATGCAAGGCGAGTGCAGAAGCAAGTTGGGAAAACGAAGTTTTACCAGACTTGATATTGCCGAGCCGAAGCTTATCTTATACAAAGATAAGACAAAATGATGGAATAATGAAATGACGGTGCGGATATTGCCGTGTAATCAACATGAGACGCAGAATTTTGCATACATACAAGGAAAAAATCGCAGCCTCATTCCGCTGCCTGCCAAAAGTAGAGACGCAAAATCTTGCGTCTCACGAGTAGGTAAGTCCAATATTGTAAATGTCTTGTTGTGCGCGTGTATTGCTATGGACTCGACGGGAGACGCAAGATTTTGCATACATACAGGGCTTGCGCCATATTCCCTAAAACGGTCGGCAGAATCCGTATCATCGCCTTTGTGTGAAGTGAAATGATGAAAACGTATATTTCATAGGATAACGTATAAATATTCATTCCCATAATACCGTTTATGCATATTTATGTTGCCTGAACTCGCTGAGAATCGTCCGGAGACAAGACGGAGCAACTTTCGTGCGAAATACGCGGATTTTCGGCACTTTGTATAATACATTGACTAACAGTCATATAGGCTTTCCCGTGACACATTATGACTTTTACGGCTATGCGGAACGGGCTTTCCTGCCTTCCCGAAAAGGCTTTTCCGTAAGGCGGAACGCCCTTTTCCGACATGTGATAAGGCATGTATGGTGAGACGGAACAGCCTTTTTCGTAATGTACATTATGCGAAATCGCTCCATAGATGTATATATATGATGTTTTTATACGCATTCATCAGGACTCCCGATTCCATTTTACAAAAATCAGTTGTCAATATTTTTTACTGCCGGAATTGTATTTTTATGCAACGGATTATAATGTAATGAGACTGCGCCTTTTGCTTTGCATCGCAATGGCGCAAGCCTTGTATGGTTGTAAAATCTTGCGTCCCACGTCGAGCCCATGGCAATAAACGCAGGCAATATGGCATTAACGATGAAGGACTTACCCACTTGTAGAGACGCAAAATCTTGCGTCTCCCGTCGAATCCATAGCAATACACGCGCACAACAAGGCATTGACAATATTGGACTTACCTTCTTGTGAGACGCAAGATTTTGCGTCTCTACTTTTCGTTGCCTGCGTAATGATACTGAGGTTTTCACCTTATATCACAATGGCGCAAGCCCTGTATGGTTGCAAAATCTTGCGTCTCACGTCGAATACATGGCATTATCCGCACCGTCATTTCATTATTTCATCACCTTTCATTACTTTTGTACACAAACACAAAAAACTATCCTATATGAAAATAATAACCTCCATCTACCACGCCCCGTGCTCAACCATCATGCTGGGTTCGTATGACGGGCGGATGTGCCTGTGCGACTGGACGGGCGGCTGGCACAGCGACTCCAACTACCGACGCCTCTTCCGCATGCTCGGCACAACGTTCGAGGAAGGCGCGTGCGACGTGAACAGTAAGGCGGCGGCGCAACTCGACGAGTATTTCGGGGGCGTGCGGCGGCAGTTCGACCTCCCGCTGCTTCTCTGCGGCACACCGTTCCAGAAAGAGGTGTGGACAGCCCTGCGGCATGTAGGCTACGGTTCCACCATGAGCTACGCACGTCTGGCTGCAACGATAGACCGTAGCAAGGCGGTAAGGGCGGTGGCTAACGCTGTCGGGGCAAACCCCATGTCTGTCATCATACCGTGCCACCGCATCACCGGAAGCGACAACAGTCTTACGGGATATGGCGGCGGACTCGACGTGAAGCGTTACCTGCTCGCGCTCGAGCAGGGCTGCCGTGCGGAGCCGTTCTGACAATGGCGGAGCGCGCAAAACACCGGCAAGCGACGCCATTGCACCCCACAGCCGGTGCCAATGTCAGCCGGCGGTAAGGCAGAAGCCAGAAAACACGCGCGGCGGAAGCCCGAAAGTAGGTTATTTTAAGATTAAAAATTTCTCCCGACAAGTTTTTTTTACTAAATTTGCATGTTATATTTTTTCATGCAAGAAAATGACTGATACACAAAACAACGCAAGCAATTACTCCGCCAGTAACATTCAAGTGCTCGAAGGACTTGAAGCCGTGCGCAAGCGACCGGCGATGTATATCGGCGACATAAGCGAGAAAGGATTGCACCATCTGGTGAATGAGACCGTGGACAACTCCATCGACGAGGCGATGGCAGGATATTGCACCGACATAGAAGTGACCATCAATGAAGACGAATCCATAACCGTCCAGGACAACGGACGTGGCATCCCGGTGGACGAACACAAGAAACTCCACAAGTCGGCACTTGAAGTCGTGATGACAGTATTGCACGCAGGAGGAAAGTTCGACAAAGGTTCATACAAGGTGAGCGGCGGTCTTCACGGTGTGGGTGTGAGCTGCGTGAACGCCCTATCGTCACATATGAAGTCGCAGGTGTTCCGCGACGGCAAGATATATCAGCAGGAATATGAGAAGGGAAAGCCACTCTATCCGGTAAAGGTTGTCGGCGAGACCACCCTGAGAGGCACACGCCAGCAGTTCTGGCCCGACCCCACCATCTTCACCACCACACACTACCAGTGGGACATCGTGGCACGGCGCATGCGCGAGCTCGCCTACCTGAACGCCGGCATACGCATAACGCTGCGCGACCTGCGCCCGGATGAGGACGGCAAAACGCGCGAGGAAGTGTTCCATGCCAAGGACGGACTGAAGGAGTTCGTGCGTTATGTCGACCGTCACCGCACTCCGCTGTTCGACGACGTGATATATCTGAAGACAGAGAAACAGGGCGTTCCCATCGAGGTAGCCGTGATGTACAACACCGACTACAGCGAGAACATCCACTCCTACGTCAACAACATCAACACTATAGAGGGAGGAACGCACCTCACAGGATTCCGCGCCGCGCTCACACGTACGCTGAAAAGCTATGCCGACGCCGACCCCGTAATATCAAAGAACATCGAGAAAGCGAAGATAGAAATAGCCGGAGAGGACTTCCGCGAGGGTCTCACGGCTGTCATATCAATAAAGGTGGCAGAGCCGCAGTTTGAGGGACAGACCAAGACAAAGCTCGGAAACAGCGAGGTGGCAGGTGCTGTCCAGCAGGCGGTAGGTGAGGCTCTGACCGACTATCTGGAGGAACATCCGAAGGAAGCGAAGCTCATCTGCGACAAGGTGATACTCGCCGCTACCGCACGAATAGCAGCACGCAAGGCACGGGAGAGCATACAGCGCAAGAACCCCATGACCGGAGGAGGACTCCCCGGCAAGCTTGCCGACTGCTCGAACAAAGACCCGAAAGAGTGCGAGATATTCCTCGTGGAGGGCGACTCCGCCGGTGGCTCCGCCAAGCAGGGACGCGACCGCTACACACAAGCCATACTGCCGCTGCGCGGAAAGATTCTGAATGTGGAGAAGGTGATGTGGCACAAGGTGTTTGAAAGCGAGTCGGTGATGAACATCATTCAGAGCATCGGCGTGCGTTTCGGCGTTGACGGCGAGGACGACAAGGAAGCCAACATCGACAAACTGCGCTATGACAAGATAATAATCATGACCGATGCCGACGTCGACGGTTCTCACATCGACACGCTCATCATGACTCTGTTCTACCGCTTCATGCCTAAGATAATACAGGAGGGGCATCTCTACATCGCCACTCCGCCGCTCTATCTCTGCACATATAAGAATAAGGTGAAGGAATATTGCTACACCGAGCAGCAGAGACAGGCGTTCATAGACCGCTACGCGGAAGGAAAGGAGGACAACAAGAGCCTGCACACGCAACGCTACAAAGGTCTTGGCGAGATGAATCCGGAGCAACTCTGGGAGACCACAATGGACCCCAAGCGGCGTCTGCTCAAACAGGTGACCATAGAGAACGCCGCCGAGGCTGACGAGATATTCTCAATGCTGATGGGCGACGACGTAGAACCGCGCCGCCAGTTCATTGAGAAGAACGCCACCTACGCAAACATCGACGCATGAGAAAACGACATGACATACCACTCTCAAGGCTGTGCCGCAACACCGCGTCACAGCCTTGAACATTATGACAGCAGCCGTCTCATGACATCATCCGGACAATATGCACGGGCGCGGAAAGACGAACGGAAAACACATCTTTATAATAATACGGCTCCATTTAAGTGAAAAAAGCCCGGAATGGACAATATTCACCTGAATCGTGAACAATCTTACCCGACGCATCCACGCTCTTTGCATAAATTTGCCGCATAAGAACAACCAAGGAAACACAAATGACCTGAACAACGGACAAACGTAGAATCCTTATATGTTCCATGTAAATGCGCATTACACAACAACCAAATCAATAAACGATCAAACCAGATAATGTAATGAAAAAAACACGAAAATTACTCATGACTCTGCTGTCAGCCATGCCGATAGCAGCGATGTACGGTGCAGACGTACGTTTCATCAACAACACAGACGGCGTCACCGCCGCACGCTTAAGCAACGTAGTGAAGATTGTCCTCAACCAGAGCGCAGCCGAAGTGACGGCATCCGACGGCAAGACAACCCGTGTGGAAAACTCCGCATTCAACTGTTTCACAATAAACAAGAATGCAGGCACCACATCTATCGACACGGCTCACGGTGACGGAATGACACTCTCCATAAACGGGAACATCCTTACCGCCACATCAGCGCAGGGCGTGGACTGCATGGAGCTCATCACTCCTGACGGACGGACAGTGGCTGCATACAGCGGCAGAAGCAGGCAGGCGGCGATTGACGTAGGCAGCTGCCGCGCAGGCATATATATTGTAAAGGCAAGCTCAGGCAAACATACAACAACAAAAAAGATAATTATAAAATAACCGGAAATGAAAACCACACAATCTATCAAGGCGGTCATCATGACTGTCATGGCATCGGTTGCCATGTCCGCAGCAGCGCAGACAGACAAACAGGAAAGCATTATTCTCTATAGTTACGGACAAGTTGTATTCTCCGACCTGTCTGAAAACATAGACAGTGTCGCCCTCGAGAACTCGAGGAAGCAGGTGAGTCTGTACGACAAACAGAAAAACAAGGTGTTCAGCATAGGAGCCAACTTGCTCGACAGCATAAAATTCCACAGCGCGCCGAAAGCCGACATGTTCGACGTGGAATTCAGAAACGACGGCTCGGCTGCCGACATCTCACCGATGAAGAACGCCATACAGGCAGGCAGTCAGGCACCGGAGACATACTATGACGCGGCTTTAGGGCGCTTTGTGGGCAGGTTCTCGAATGCCTGGGGCGGCGGCAACAGCTACTGTTATTACAGGATGGACTATGGCGACAACCAGACCTTCATGGACAATCTTGCCGACGGACACACTCTCGAAGCGCTTGTCAAACCAGAGTATGAGGGCGAGATAAAAGATGTGGAGTGCAAGTTCTTCGCCTCACACGAGGCTGGCGGAACCGGACTGATGGTGTGCAAGAAGGACAGAGGACTCAACGGCGGCAACGAGCTGACCTTTCTTCCCAACGTGTCGGAGAACGGACGGAGCTCCTGGCAGTGGGGAGTGAGCGGCGTGACTCCCGAGAGCGGCAAGTGGTATCACGTTGTCGGAGTGTACGATAAGGCTAACGGAAAGATTCACGTATACGTAAACGGCATACTGAGAAACTCGGTTTCAGTCAGGGGTTCTTATGTATTCCAGAAGCCGGAGTACAGATGGTTCTGCATAGGAGCTGACGCCGGTCCCACCGGACAGATAGGTTGGAGAGGCGAAGTAGCCTTGGCAAGGATATACAACACACCACTCACCGCATCGGACGTGAGCGCACTGTGGAACAACGTGAAAGACAAGGTGAGCAAGGAAAGGCACGACCTTGTGAGCGGAGTGTCCTATCTGAACGCTTTCCCCGTAAAGGGCAGCGCGCAACTGAGCATCAGCGGCAAAGGCTTCGAGCAAGGCGACAAGGTGAGAATAAGCAATGTGAGCAACGACGGAGGCATTGACGAGACCCTCACCGCCACCATCACATCCGACGGCATAAGCGTTAGACTGCCGGAAGGGATGACAGACGGACGCTACAGACTCATGCTCATACGCGGCGAAGAGATGCAGGATCTCGGGACAATCACCGTAAATGTCGTGCAGACAATGCCTCATCCGGCACATACCGTGGCTCACCGCGGATACTGGAACACTGAAGGCGCGGCGCAGAACTCGCGCACGGCACTGCGCAAGGCGATAGAAGCAGGCATGTATGGTGTTGAGACCGACATATGGCTTAACGCCGACGGAGAGCTCTTCATCAACCATGACCCGTCGTTCAACGGTGTCACCATAAAGAACGCGACATCCTATCAATGTGAGAACCTGACTCTTGGCAACGGTGAGAAGATGCCGCGTCTGAGCGATTTCTTCAACATAATGAAGGAAAAAGGAGGCAAGACAATACTCGTAATCGAAATAAAGGACCACGGCAGTGACGCTCTCAACAAGGCTGCCGCAAGCGCAGCGGTAAAGGCGGTGAGAGAATCCGGGCTGCGCGACAGGTGTGAGTACATCTCCTTCAGCAGCGTGGCTTGCGAACAGGTGGTGAAGGACGACCCCGAGGCAAAGGTGGCTTACCTCAGCGGAGACAAGTCGCCTGCGGAACTTCACGAGAAGGGCTACACCGGCATAGACTATCACCAGAATGTCATCACCTCACATCCGGAATGGGTGGAGGAGGCTCACCGCCTCGGCATGACGGTGAACGTATGGACCGTCAACGGGACGGAGGACATGATGAAGCTGTGTTCTATGGGAGTGGATCTGATAACGACAGACAACCCTGTGGCTGCTTCTCTTCTTGAGAAATATCTCGAGGACAACAAATAGACTTACATCTCCGCATGCGCACGACGGCATGCGGAGATGTTTTTCTCATGCCATCGGCTTACAGCACAAGCCATTCCGGCAGCCGGAGGATAAAAAACGGGACAAGGCACCGCTTTCTTTCCATGATTAAAACAAGCTTACTTAAGGACTTACTTTAATCTTCTTACATATTATTCAGTGCAAGAGCACACTGCCACTGACAGACCTCACATCACCCGCCACATACATAACAACAGATAAAAAAGACAATCATCGTTGCCGTTATTCGTTTTTTTATTTATCTTTGCATAAGATATGCTGCACTCGGGAAACTGAGAGCAAGCTCTCTTTCCGCTCATTTGCGCTATCTTTGCATAAGATAAGATGCGGTTCGGCAGTATCAAGTCCGGCAAAACTACGTTTTTCCGACGTGCTGTTGCACTCACCTTTCATTATCTTTGCATAAGATATGCCGCATCAGGCAGTGCATGTTCAGATTCTCATTGCATCCCCTTGCGACATCATCACAAGCAGGATGAGCGGCACATGTGCAAAAGACCGGCAAGTGTCCAGACACATGTGATGACGCATCTTTAACTGAAAAGCGTGGACGTCAGATGTCTGTCAGCCACGGAAAAATATGATTCACACGACCTAAGCCAACAACTGTCAATATACAGATTATGTCTGTCGGCAAATATCTTACCATAATCGCACTGATTGTCATATATATATCAGAGACCAAGGCAAATCCTTACCAGATGCAGTGGATGGCATACCCGCACCCCGACGACACCGCCCAGGTATGGTTCAGAAACTCTTACGAAATAGCCGAGAGACCGGTAACCGCCCGGATAACCATCGCATCGACAGGATATTTTGAGCTTTACGTCAACGAGCGCAACGTCACAGGCGACGTCCTCACGCCTCTGAGGGAACGGTGTTCTGCCAATGCCATAGCGGTGACATACGATGTGACAAGGTTCATGCGTGCAGGGACAAACACCGTGGCGGTGTGGTACTCACCGTCGTTTCCGCACCCGGAGAGCAGACAGATAGCACTGTCGCTCTACGGAAGAGCCAAGGACGGCTCGCCGCAAGTATTCGACAACGACAGCAGCTGGCTGTGCAGGAAAGCCGTGAACACCCTCAGCGCGGAGGGACATGAACTGCTCGGAATGGAAGAGAAAGAGCCGAAATGGAACGCGGAAGACATTGACATAGCACGCTGGCTTCCCGCACGCATCGTCGGGGACAATGAGTGCGTGCCCATAGAACACCGCTCAAGGATGTACGAGGCTACAAGAATAAGCCGGATAAGGCAGCAGAAATACTTCGACATAGAGGGCGACAGCGTGGTGTACGACTTCGGTGAGGCTTTCGTCGGACTTGTAAGGGTGACCCTGCGCGACGCCGTGAAAGGACAGAACATGCGGATAGGCGACATGCGTTATGTGTGTTCGGGCGAGGCTGACGAACAGGCTATACAGCGATTCACCACGACAGACTGCCGCAGGCTGCTCATATCGGGCGACGAAAATTTCGACAACGCGCAGATACAGAAGGTGGAGGCTCTCGAGACAGAGACCTACACAAGGGATATGAAAGAATAGGACAGCGCAAAGGAAAATAACTGTCACACGTGCCAGACATAAATATATACATATAACATAACGTCAACAAACGCTGCGCAAGGAGCATCCGCGCAGCACACAGCGAAGTTTTGACAAGACACCCGGCGCAATGACGCGCACACGATGAGACCGGTGTCTTCATACGATGAGTACGGAGCGTTCCTTTCTTACGTGTATATTACTTAACTACATATAAAACCGCAAATGAAGAAACTATTACTTACTGTGCTCATGTCCGGCATCACCGGCATGGCATCTGCCGACATCGTTCCGGGAAAAACCTACCGGATAGCGTCCGCAGCCAACGAAGAGAGAGTGATGTTTGTGGACAACTCGTCGCTCGCAAACAACACGTCAGTCGTAGTATGGACCGACACTGAGGTGCCGGCACAGCAATGGGAGGCAATAGCCAACGGTGACGGGACATTCTCTTTCATGAATGTCTACACAGGAAAATATCTCGCAAGGAACTCGGCACTTATATCCGCATCGTCCAAAGTGCTTCAGACAGCCAAAGCAAGCAACATGGGACAATGGAGCGTGGACGCCGTGAGTGGACGCGACGGATACTATGTCATCACGCAGTCATCCGCCTCAAGCACCTTCATACTGCAGACCGCAGCAACCAGCGACGGTCAGACAATGACGTTCCAGGCATGGAGCGACGGCGGCACACCGACAAAGGAGCAGATGTGGAAGTTTGAGGAGGTGGAGCCGATAAGCAGTTTCACCGACACACAACGCACACAGATGATGGACGCATGGCTCGCGCAGCACCTGCGCGACCGCGGGAGCAACGGCAAGACCTTCGGCAACGGAGGAGGATGGGGCGATGCCGAAATGCTGGAAACCATACTCGACGCCTACGAGACAACGGGCAGGGAGGAGTATCTGGACGTGTTCAGAAGCGTGTTCAACTATTTCAAATGGGCTGTGGGAACAGACTGGCTCAAACTGAAATACGACGATGCGTACAAATGGTACGGGCACGATTTCAACGATGATGTGATGTGGATGATAATAGCGTCGGCACGCGCCTACCACCTCACGGGCAACACCATGTACCGCAGCTACGCCAAATCAAACTTCGACAGGATATACGACCGCGCATACAACCAGTGGGGAATGATGCGATGGGCTGAGCAGAGCGGAAACAAGAACGGAACAAACTCATGCATAAACGGACCGACGGAAGTGGCTGCATGCTACATCGCCATGGCGCAGACCGACGAGAACGAAAGGGAGCAATACTACGAGGTGGCGCGTAGCCTTTACGAGAAACAGAGGTTATACCTTTTCAATCCGCAGACGGGAGAGGTGTACGACAGCTTCACATGGGACGAGAGCACCAACCTGCCCGGCGGATACAATTACTGGGTATCCACCTACAACCAGGGCACTATGCTCGGAGCCGCCCTCATGCTCTACAAGCACTACGGTGACGAGATGTACAAGCGCGACGCCGAGAAAATAGTGGAGCGCACGAAAGAGAGCCTCTGCAACAGCGACGGAATAATAAACGTATGCCAGACAGTGGACGGAGACCTGTGCGGATTCAAGGGTGTACTCATGCGCTATCTGCGCCGTTATGTGGTAGAGATGCGAAAGACCGAGGACGTGGAATGGATGAAAGACAACGCCTTCATGGCATTCAACAACCGCAACTCATATGGCATCACATCGTCGGCATGGCTCACCAAGTCGAACGAAAACTGGCTGTCGGACACCGAGAAAGACGGGAACGGCAACTTCAAGAGCTTCCAGAACCAGCCGTTCGGCAACTCCACCGCCATCTCGGCTGCCTTCAACGCTCCTCTGAGCACCTCCTTCATCGGGAGAGACGCCTACTCCACCATCGAGGCTGAGAACTTCAACACCCTGCGCGGAGTATATGTCACGACGGGCACAGGAGGCAACGCCGCCGAGATAACCAACATAAGAAACGGTTTCTACACATGTTACGCCAACGTGGGCTTCGGCACCCGACCCGCAAGGACGGTGGAGATAAGAGTGTCCGACTCGTCTACGGCAAACGCAAAAATAGAAATAAGGCTCGACAGAGCGGACGGAACGCTCATCGGAACGGCTGACGTTCCGCAGGGCGGCGGATGGAAAACCGTGACAGCCGACATCGCTCCGACAGACGGAACGCACGACATCTACCTCGTATACCAGCCGGGCAGCTCGTCGGCAGGATGCTTCAACGTGGACTGGCTGAAGTTCACCACCGACGCGATGGAGCTCCCGGGCGACATAACAAAGAATGGAGGCGTGCTCACATCGTCTGTAGACGGAACGCAGACAGGGGCTCTCACCGACAACAGTCTCACATCGGCGGTAAGCGTTCAGGCAACAGCCGCACAGTTCACATACCGTTCTCCGGTAGCCGTTACGCTCAAAGGCTACTCCATAGGCAGCTCCGCAGCCGACGCTTCATCCGACGCAAGAAGCTGGACTCTGTCCGCATCGAACGACGGTTCCACATGGACCGTGCTCGACGAACAGACCGACCAGACATTCGCCACACGCTGCACACTGCGCCGTTATGACGCCGCAGCCGACAAGACATACACAATGTTCCGCCTCGACGTGACGAAGAACAACGGCGGCTCAGCACTGGCGGTTAGCGAGTGGCAGCTCCACGGACTGGCTATATCGGCTACAGACATCACTGCCGACGGCGGCGCGCTCAACGAGGGTGACAAGTCTGCCACCGACAAGAACGCCTCTACAACAGCCGTAATCGACGGAGAGACAAACTCCATATTCCGCTACAACAGCAATGCTCTATACAGACTGACATCCTACAGCATCACTTCCTCAGCCGCAGGAAACGCTCCCAAGAGCTGGACTCTGTACGGATATGAGAACGCTGAATGGATACCGATAGACTCAAGGAGCAACCAGCAGACAGCCTACAACGGATGCACACAGTTCTACAAGGTGACGACGGACAAGACATACCAGAACTTCCGCCTCGTGATAAACGACACGGAAGCACGCGCGGAACTGGCTGAGCTGCAGCTGTTCGGCGACATCGCTCCCAACGGAGAGCTTTACAACGACATCACCGACAACGGAGGCACGCTGCTCGCATCCGACAACGCCGGTGAGACCGCGCTCCGCCCGCTCATCGACAACGACGCCAACACCACATACACCCTGCCGTTCGACGGCGAGGCTTGGGTTGAGTACCGTTCCGAGATACCAGTAAGGATAACCACACTGCGCGTCTGCGCGGGATATGACACCGACCGCAGCCCGAAGAACTATACTCTTCAGGCATCTGACGACGGCTCGTCATGGACAACGCTTGCCAACGTATCGAACGCACGCTTCAACACCAAAGGGTCGTTCAAGAATACAAGCGTATCCAACAGCAACACCTTCAAACGCTTCCGCATCACCTTCACACAGGCGTCTGACAATGCCGCCGACGCTATCGTGATGGGCGACATACAGATACACGGCATCTGTCTGTCGGACAATGACATATTCTCCAAAGGAGGCGTAATGACATCGCAGATAAGCAACGACAACGCCAAAGAGAATCTCGACAAACTGTATGACGGCACGGCGGACACCAAGTTCGTGTTCGACTATCTCGGTAATCCGTGGATAGAGTTCCAGGCTGACGAACCGGCGGCGGCAAACCTGTACAGCATAACGTCGGCAAACGACGAGGCTTCGCGCGACCCGATGGGCTGGGAATTGCAGGGCTCGGACAACGGAAGACGCTGGACGACAATAGACACACGCACCGGACAGAGCTTCTACGCACGCAAGAACACCCAGTTCTACAGCTTCGACAACGACCACAGCTACCGCTTCTACCGGCTCGTACTTACCGAGAACGGAGGCGCGCGTCTGGCTCAGATGAGCGAATGGCAGCTGTTCTACAGCGAGAAGATAGCCACCGGCATCGATGACATCACTACGGGCGAGATACGGCTCAACGTATATCCCAACCCGGTAAGCGACGTGCTGCACATCGACATGCCTGCCGACGGAACGGTGACCATATACAACACAGGAGGTCAGGCAGTGGCTACGTTGAGCCTGAACGCAGGAGTGAACAGCATACCTTTCGCACAATACGGCGCAGGTATGTACATCGTGAAAGCCAAGGCGGGCAACAGTACGCTCACGGCAAAGGTTGTGAAATAAATAGAATACACATGTCATATGAAATAGCGGAGGCACTGCATTGCCTCCGCTATTTCTTTTATTTCCGCCCATTTCATCGGGCTTTTCGCATGTTCCATGTTATTTATCAAGAGCTAAGATGCGGCGGCACCAATCATATTTAAACAAATAACGCCTGCGGCAGGGTGATTATCCCGAACAGGTAATATGCCACTCAAAGATTTCCTTTTACCTGACAGTCCGCCCTTTTTCACCCTATATCGCAATGGCGACAGCCCTGTAGAGACGCAAAATCTTGCGTCTCACGTCCTGAACATAGCAACAAACACATACAAATAAGGTATTGACGATATTGGTCTTACCCACTTGTGAGACGCAAGATTTTGCGTCTCTACTTTTGCCCGAAGCATATATTATTTATATTACGACAAATAATAAAATAATTCATATTAAAACCAAGAACAACAGGATATTTATATTAATCTCAGCAACTATGCTGAATCGGCGGAGCTGTCTAATAGATTAAATCTGAATCAGCTCATAAGACAACATTTAAATTATTTAATGTTGTATCTGTGTAAGTATGCCATATTTCAAGCACAGAATGTTTATAGTCAGGAAACAATGGCTTAATGTATTCAATATCAAATACCAACCTGTAATCGTCCGGACTGTTTCCTTCTTGCCCTTCTTTCCTTGTTCCAACACGTACCCTTTTTATTCTGTACAGGTCACGGATGCCATGACCGCTTAAATAAGGAACGAAATAACACAACTTCTCCAAGTCTATGGTAGAAGGAAATCTTTTTCCTGTATAATAAATGGTTGCGCTGCAATCAAGATATTGTCTTATATTATCCTTCTTCACAAAACAAACCAACACATTCTTACCCTTGTTAATATTTCTAGACTGTCCATATACCTCAGTCTGAGAGTCACGTACAAAGGTTGAAACTATTCCGTCCGGATGTTCAGACAGTATATCTAAGAAATCCAACTGTTTTATTTTCGTATCTCTTTTTTTCAGACTTTCCTTTTTTCTATCAAACACTCTTCTTGAATAATAGTCTTTAAAACGACATATTATTTGTGCGACAGCGTCAGAACAGTCACAAGTCTCCGTTTTTTCCATCAGTTGTATGTCATTGAACAACCTGATCAGCGAACGCCCCACAGCCCATGCAAGGTTTACAGGAACGGCATTGCCAATTTGCTTGTACTTGTCACCCATAGTACCTGCAAACAGCCAATTGTCAGGAAATGTCTGTATTCTCGCGTACTCCCTTACTGTCAACGGACGTGTTTCCAGAGGATGACAGCGTTCTGTCTGTTTCTGACAAGGAGAACAAGTAAGCGTAAGCGACGGCTCGTCAAGTGACAAGCGTCGTGCCATACCCGTCTTTCCTCCACCCAAAAGCCAACTTCCCCCCAAATATTCTCTACCCACATCTTCCGGGAGACTACGCCAATCACCTCCTTGCGGGACAAGTTCAAGCACTCTCTTCTTTTTTTCAGGATACTTAACTCCTTCTGAAGACGGCACATCCGTATCGTATAACGTTCCTTTGTAAAGAGCATCCCTAAGAGTGAACACCCGTTTATATGGAGAAGGCCAGCGAAATTTCACCTTGTCAGCCAAATCATTTCGGACAGCTATCAATATAAGCCGCTCACGTTTTTGAGGCACCTGATACATTATGGCTTTTAACACGCGAGGCTCTACAAGTGTATATCCTAATTCTGCAATCGTGTTCTTTATTATTCTGAACGTACGCCCGCTGTCATGAGAAGTGAGTCCCTTGACGTTCTCCCCCATGAAAACCTTAGGGCGAATTTCATTTACAGCCCTTGCCAACTCAAAAAAAAGCGTTCCGCGTGTGTCATTAAACCCACCTTGCTTGCCGGCATATGAAAAAGCCTGACAAGGGAACCCTCCCGACAAGAAGTCAACCTTATCCCGTAGAGGTGTGAAATCTATGTCTGACACATCACCTTCTATTACATTCCACTCCGGGTGATTCATACGAAGCGTATTGCAGGCAGACCTGTCAAATTCATTAAGCAAGACATGGGTAAAACCCGCCAACGAAAGTCCGAGAGCAAGGCCTCCGCCACCTGCAAAAAGCTCTACAGCTGTGTATTCGCGAAGCGGTCGTGTATTCAATTCCTCATCCCAACAGCCACGCAGCATTTCAGTTACCTCAGGGAAAACGCCAAGCTCTTCAAGATAGAATCCTTTTATCCCGTTTATTTCATGTGTAGGATAAACACCGTCTTTTGCCCATTTCCGGACAGTTGCGTTTGACGTTCCGACTAAAGCCGCAAAATTGTTCTCTGAAATAAACTGCATACTTATAAGCCGCCTTTCTCTATTATTTCCTTAGCAATATCATCTATCTTTTGCATAATGATCGAACTGCCGTCTATGCCATCCTCTTCCACGACCTCACCAAAAGCTTTTGCGAATTGATAATAGAAAGTCCTGTCTCCAGTGATATGTTCCCAGAATTCCACACCGCAGTACACCGGATATGTCGTAGCAATAGTCTTATAATTTGCCGAAATCCTCTCACCATATAAGACTCCGACAATCATATCGTCCATCTGTAAAGCGATCCTGTCAAGACGCGCCTTGCCAATCAGACGCTTGAAGTGTCCTAATATTGTATCGACATCATCCTTATTGATGGTCTGCGGTCCTGCCTTACACTGACAATACTTTTTTCTGCCGTCTATAGCGTCAATAAACTCAATATCAATTCCCTCTATGCCTGAGGCACATCCTGCCACCTGCGCCAGCTGTGATATGAAAATCTGTATGTTCTGTCCGAAACTTGTATTTACACTTGTTCCAAGAATACGGGGATATACCAATGCCTTTGCCATCGAATGCGGTGTAGTATCCCCACACAGAAAGGCAGAGAGATAATTTATTAGAAAAGGGTTGATATCAAAGTCCTTCAAATGCAATTTATTGAGATTCTTGATATGATTTGGTATTATGGAAGTTCGGAAATAATTTTTTCCGCTCTCTATGATTGCCTTTTTCTGCTCTTCAGTCATGACATTTTCCTCATAATGTGATTCATTTCGCAAAGTTACATTTTTTCTACAACATTCTATCATAAATCTTAATATGCTTTTCTGAGAGATAGGTTCACAATAGAGAGATCCGGCACAAAGGTAAAACATACCCGCCAGATTGTCCTGTCCACAAATATTCGCTAATGAAGTGGAAATCACAAAGTGAGAGTAATACAATATGACAGATTTGTCTGTTTTTTAATAAAAACGTTATATCCGCACCATCATTTCAATATTCCGCCATTTTATTTTATCTTTGTATAAGACAAACCGGCACACTCTGGGAAGTAAGGACCGCACTTTCTTTTGTCTCGAACTATAATAAACTATAAACAAAAAATAATCATATAAAAACCTGAATAAAAACTATGCAATGGAGGAATTTCATTTTTCTCGCCGCGATGGCGGCATGCGCGTGCAGCCGTCAACACACGGTGAGCACGGCAGGATGGAAGTTGAGCTACGGTGATGGTGTGGATATAGTATACCGAGGTGACACCATAGCGGAAGGCACTTGGGCGGAGTTCGCATTGGACGGAGACACGATGAAATCGGGGAATTATGAGCATACCGCATTCAGGAAGGAGCGCATAGCCGACCGATACGGACACGGTGTGCGCTGGACGCTTAGAATGCGCGGTGACGGTGTGCCACAGCTCGTGAGGACATTCAGACTGTATGACGGGTTCATGCTTACCGACATCGCTCTGGAGTCAGACTCCGCCATAAGCACATCATACATGGCTCCGCTTGTGACGCGAAACACCGGAATGATGATAAAAGACACGATGAAAAGGGCGGTTTTCGTACCTTACGACAACGATGCATGGATAAGATACGGTTCTTCAACACGTGCGGAAGACTCACTGAGAAGTTATGAGGTGACATGCGTGTACGACCCGGAAGGAAGGAAGGGAATGGTGGCAGGAGCGATAGAGCACGACACATGGAAAAACGCGGTGGAACTGACAGACGGACGCAGGTCGATGAAACTCTTCAGCGGTGTAGCCGACCCTCTCACGCGCGACAGGAAAGGTCACGGGGCGGTGGAATCGGCTCATCCGCACTCCGCAACGATGATGCTGGGATGCTTCGACGACTGGCGCGAAGGTATGGAGACGTATGCCGGACTGAACGCAAAGACGGCTCCGCCACGAAGATGGGACGGTGCGGTGCCTGTGGGATGGAACAGTTGGGGCGCGCTTCAGTTCAGTGTGAACCACGACAACGCCACCGAGGTGGCATGTTTTCTTGCCGACTCACTTATGCCCCGCTCGTTCCACAACGCTGACGGTCTGGTGTACACCGGGCTCGACTCAGGCTGGGACAGCTTCAAGGAGGCAGAGCTGAAGGACTTTGCCGACCGGTGCAAGTCCATGAGGCAGGTGCCGTGCATATACTGGACACCGTTCACAGACTGGGGAAAGAACCCGGAAAGAAAGGTGGACGCCATGCCCGAATACAGATATAAGGACATATACCTCTATGCTGACGGCAAGCCGCAGGAGCTCGACGGAGCGTATGCCATCGACCCTACGCATCCGGCGGTGAGAGCGATGATGGAAAAGACGGCAAGCCTGTTCAGACGCTGCGGCTACAGGTATGTGAAGATGGACTTCATGACACACGGACGCATGGAGGCAGACTCATGGCACCGAAAGGACATAACCACCGGCACACAGGCATACAACTACGGCATGCATCTGCTCGACAGCATATTCAGCGACATGTATATCAATCTGTCCATTTCACCGCTCTTTCCAGCCCAATACGCACAGTCGAGACGCATAGCGTGCGACGCGTGGAACAAGATAAAGGATACGGAATACACGATGAACGCCCTGACGTGGGGCTGGTGGCTCGACAAGGTGTACAGCTACAATGACGCCGACCACGTGGTGATGCGCGACGCCACCGAGGGGGAGAACCGCGCGAGGGTGACGTCTGCCGTAATCACGGGCATGTTCATCACCGGCGACGATTTCAGCAGCAAAGGAGACAGCACGGCAAAGGCTCGCGCCGTGAGGATGCTCGCCAACAAACGGGTGAACGCTCTCATAGACGGCAGAGCATTCCGACCGCTCAACGCTGATGACGACAGGAGCGAACATATGTTCGTACGCACAGAAGCGGACGGCAGGATATGTCTGGCGGTGTTCAACTATGGCGACAATCAGGCATCATTCACTCTTCCCACGGAACGCATGCCGATGCGCAAAGGCACGGAATACAGTGTGGACGAGCTGTGGAGCGGAGCACGCATAGACAGCACGTCGAGTCTAACACTTCCTCCCAAGGACGCGATGATATTCGTGTTCAGTCCGGAATGAGCACAAGGCAAGGATTTCCGCATCCGCAGGACTCCTGCGGATGGCTTGCCGCATACGGTGAAGGAGGTTTACCGGGAGGTGGCTCATGGACTTCAGATAAGAGAAAACGGTTATACGGACATGCAGAACGAATAAAGGCGGGCACATGATGATGCCCGCCTTTTTCAGATAAATTTGTTATTGGGAGAATACCGTTATCTCATGAACTTCTTACCATTCATGATGTATATGCCCTCTTTCAGCGCGTCAGTGTCGGTGCCGACATAGCGTCCGTCGATGCTGTAGATGCGGTTGTCGGCAGGTTTGCCTACAACCGGTTCAGTAATAACACCGTCAATACCCGTGGTTATTGTAGCCTTGCCACCGGAAACACTAAGCAGATAAGCACCGTCAATTGTCTCGTTGAAATGCACCGGTTGCCAGTCGGTCTCCGTATATGCCTTTGACGCGAGATATATCCTGTATGTGCCGTCACCCAGCCTTGACACATCAACCATGACACTATAATCGGAGGCGTTTGCCGGATACACCTGATTATAAGCGAAGTTGTTGAGATTCTCCGACCTCAGAGTAACCACACTTCCGCCTTCCACCGGTTCCGCCATCAGTGCCAGATTGCCGCTGAAGCCCTCCACTCCACAGTTGATGAGATTGGAGCACACACACATAAGCTTGGTACCGAGAAGGCGTGCCTCGAACTTTCCTTTCGTCTCAAAAGTCTGTCCGCCGCCAGATACCCACGTTATTGAAGGCATTATGCCCCACTGTGACACATACGGTAAAGCAGGCGCGTCGGCTGTATGCATCAGAATCATGTCCTGCCCGTATGAATAGCTTCCGGTGTTGGAATTGAGCAGAGCCACCTCAAAATATCCGTTGCCGCTGCCACTCCATCCCCAGTTGACGTGCACAAGACCCTCCGCGTCGTAACCGTCGAACACAAACGCATGACCGGCATTCTGCGCCGTAACTCCGCCATAGAGAATCGGGCGTCCGTTGCTTATCTCGTCGAAAATGATGTCCATCCATTCGGCCTTGGTGTATATGTCGCGGCTATAGAGTCTGGAGTCATACTTGAAATACTCGTTAAGCGCCGTTGTGGCGTCACTGCTGAACGAGCCGCTGCCGCTGAGTCCATAGTTCATGTCGACGGCGACACCGCAATGGAGCATCAGCTTTGCTACGGCATCGGCCTGTTCGGCTGTGTAGCTATTCGCGGAGTAGACATCAAGCATTCTGTCATATCTGTATGTAGTGTTCTCGAAGTCGTAGTTGCCGTTCTTGCCGTCGATGGCATATCCTTTGTAGCCCTGGCCTGTGACAGGATATGAGTGGTATTTCATTATCTGCGCCATGGCTGTGGCCATGCATCCTGTCGGGTAGTTCTTGCCGGTGATTCTGAGCAGTTCCTTGTTGTAGGGCATTGACTGGTCCCATCTGGTTGTAAGCAGCTCACCCACGGCCTCAGGATATTTTCCGCTGCGCAGCTCGGCCGCAGGCGTTATCTCGTATCCTCCGTCGAGCGCGGTCTGCAAGGCATGCTCGGCCATATCCATCCACCACATCATGGCCGGCGGCATGTCGTCGGTGGCGAACTGTGTGTCGGAATAGCCCAGCACAGGCGCGAACTTGTCGTCGGTGGCAATGACGGCGAATCCGCCGCTCTTATATCCGATGACGTTCAGCATACGCCCTGTCTTCAGCACCTCAAGGCTCCGGCTCTTGTCGGCAGAACGTGAGGCAAGACGCGGGTTGAGCACCTTTCTTGCGGCATTCATCATGTCCTCCACGCTTCGCGGACCTCCGAATACGGAGACTGTCATAAAAGACAGCACAAGCAATGATAAAAATTTTCTCATAATATATTTTCAGATTTTAAGTTCCGGATTGAAAAATAAAAAGACAGGGCATATCCGTCAGAGAATATGCCTTGTCTTCCATGTACCGATATAATGGTCAGTTTCTTGTCAGAGTGATTTTGTTGTAGATATCCATGTATCCTCCTTGTCCGTCGTCGGTCTGGACATACAGCCAGATGTCGAAGGCCGGATCAAGCGTCAGTGTGTCAGGAATGGTTCCTTCCTCTGTAAGTTTCCAGTCTATCGGGAACACGCCCTGATACACATTCTGTCTGTTGCCTGCCTCGCTGAAGAGCCACATCAGGTGATAGCCGTAATCAGGCATGTAGCAGATTTCCTCTCCGCATACAAGTCCGAGCTGTCCAGACAATGTCTGCTGGTCGAACATGTATTCAAGTTTCCACGAATAAGTCTCGCCGGCACCGAGAATGTTCGCAGCCTCGCAGGTGAGCACTTTCTCGTAGTCGGCGCTTCCCTTGTCGGCAGCTTTTATTGTCACAGGGAACGAAGTGGTGGCGCCATCCGCATTAGTAGCAGAGAAAGTCCATACGCCGGCGAACGCCTTGTAGAAGTCGGCGTCATTGTCGGAGATGGTGACAGTTGTCTGCTGTGTCGTGATTTCAGCGCCTGCTGCAGAGGCTATCGTCAGTGTGAACTGGCGGTTGCTGTTTATCTCGCTGTCGTCGATTATCTTTACTTCCACGTTTATCGTTCCGGTGCTGAGAGTGTCGCTGTTAAGATTCAGAGACTTGTCGGTTATGGCATAGTGCTCGCCTTCTACGGCTCCGTTCTCACCGGCTGCGGCCGATTCTATCTTCACGCGCACAGGTCCGTTGCGGTGACCGCTTACGTTTATAGGAATCTGGACATAACCTGCCGTTTCGTCCACAGTGATGGCATTGCTTGCAAATCCTACCGTGCATTCTCCTGTATTTACGTCATCATCATCAGAGCACGATGCGAAGAATGGCAGGACCGCCATCATAAGCGTTAATAATTTTATATTCTTCATAATTGTGTCTTTTCTTTAAATGGTTGAATTTAATAACCCGGATTCTGAACCATCTTCGGGTTTGTGTCCATCTCGTGAGTAGGTATCGGCCATACGAAGTGGTAGTCGCCGGCAGGTTTTGACAGGTTTGTGGAATAATCGGCACCCGGCACAGCACAGATGTCTTCCTGCTGGGGCGTGCCGCGTGTGACACCCAGATTCCAGCGTTTCAGGTCGAGCAGACGCATGCCTTCGCCGAGGAACTCACGATGACGCTCATCCCGTATCTCGGTCATGATTCTGTCCTTTGAGGAGAATGTCTGCGACTTATAGTTGGCAATACGCTTTGCCTTGAAATCGTTGAGATACTTCGATGCGTTGCTCAGGTCGTCGGACATTGCGTAGGCCTCCGCAGCAATAAGATACATCTCGGAAATGCGTATCAGCTTCGGCTCGATGGTGAAGCGTGCGTAGTCGTAGCCGCCTGTCTGCTCGTAAGGATATGCCTTTTCCGGATACTTGTTGAATGCAAGCACATTGCCCACGATACCAGTAGATGTCTGGAATGTCAGCGGCAGGAAATAAACGCTCTTGCGGTAGTCGTCGTCAGAGTAAAGATCTATCACGCTTTGTGTCGGAACGTAGCTTGGCGTACCGCCTGACGTATAAGGCAGATACTGCAGACCTGTCTGCGATGCCAGCTGCGATGTGTTGCTTGCGGAGAGCTTCAGAATGCTTTCCGTATCGAAGTTGGCGGCCCACATCTGTTTGAGTCTGTCGGCCGAACCGGCGAGCGTATAAGTGTTTGTGCCTATAACCTCAGTAGCCTTCCCGGCAGCTGTACGATAATCATCCATAGCCAGGGCTACACGTGCCTGCAAGGCTTTTACGGCGTCAACGGTTATGTAGTAGCTTGACTGCTCGCCGGCCACATTGACGTAAAGCAGAGCGCTGTCGAGGTCGTCTGTTATCTGCTTGTAGGTCTCGCGCAAAGTCTTGCGGGCCGGATAAGTGGCAGAGTTTGACGAAGGATAATAGTCGGTGCGGTAGGACACGCCGCTGTCTTTTTTGTCGGCCGTGGCGTCATCGTAGTCCGCACAGAAGAACTGTGCAAGATTGAAGAGGTAGTAAGCGCGTGTGAAGAATGCCTCTCCCTTCACGTTCTTTACGGTTTTCATAGCCTCGTCGGTGAAGAGTACTTTGTTGGACATGTCGCACTTGTTGTAGCCGTCGATGATGAAGTTGGCGCTTGCTATCATAGCCTGGCAGCTGCTATAGAGTGCGTCTCCTGAACGCAGACTCGTATTGAAGTCCCAGCGGTGAAGGTCGCTTATGCCGGATGCCATAGTGGCGTTGAAGTCGTCGCTCTGCTCATCCGGACCGGTGCAGAAATAGCTGCTGCCGACAAATGAGCGCATGGCGGTATAGAGCGGAATGCTCATGTTCTTGAAATCTGTGGGCGTCATGAGAGCCTCGTCTTCCGGAATGGAATTATAAGGGTTCTTGTCCATATCGCAGGACGCGAGTGTAAGCGTTAATGCAAGAACCGGTAATAAAATATATTTCTTCATTTTATATTTCCTTTTATTTTTACACATTATTATCAGAATGTAAGCTGTGCACCGATAGAATACTGGCGTGTGTTAGGATAGTTGCCGAAGGTCATTGTGTTGTTGACCTCAGGATCGTAGCCTTTGTACCCGGTGAATGTGAGCAGGTTGCGGCCTACGAGGAACACCTTGGCGCCCTTGATGAAGCCGGTCTGGTCGAGCCAGTTCTTCGGGAGTGTGTAAGAGAGCTGCAGGTACTTCAGACGTACGAAAGAAGCGTCCTCAAGCCACATTGTGTCTGCCTGACGCACTGCGTTGGCTGCAGGTATGTCTGTCTTCTGGCCTGGCGTTGTCCACATGTTGAGCATGGATGCGGCCATGTTGTATGTTCCGTTTGCCTGCGGATCCTCAAGCCACATGCGCTCGTTGTTGAACATGTAGCGGTCGAACATTCCTGTGAACTGTACGTCGAGCTGCAGTCCCTTCCATGCGACAGTGGTGGAAAGACCGCCTGACCACGGAGCTATCCAGCTCTTGCCTGTCTGCACGCGGTTGGCCTCAGAGTATATTTTTGTGTAGTTGCCGTCCTTGTCGAGCCATACGCTCTGGCCGTCGGCCGGATCGACGTGACTCCAGCGAACCATGTAGTACTCGCCCATGTCGTGTCCTACCTCGAGCATCTGGAAGTCGCCGAGCACGTATTGGTCAAGACCCTGGAAGAGTTTTGTGACTTTGTTCTTGTTGTAGTTGCCGTTAACCTTCACGTTCCAGTACCAGTCCTTGTTCTTTATGATGTCTACACCGATGGTGAAGTCGAAACCGCGGTTGTACATCTCGGCAACGTTTCCGTAACCGGCGCTGAAACCTGTCGTATAAGAATAAGGTATGGACATAAGCATGTCTGAGGTGACCTTGTCATAGTACTGCAGGTCGAAGTCAACACGGTCGAACAGGCGGCCGGACAGTCCGATGTTGAATGTCTTCACTTTCTCCCATGTAAGGTCGGGGTTGGAGGCATTGGCTATGACTGTTCCAGAAGCATCGATATACATGGTGCTTGATGCTCCCACAAGACCGAGCGCCAGGTAAGGATCTATACCCGAGTTACCGGTCGAACCGTAGCTTACGCGGAACTGGAGATCCTTGAGCCAGTCTTTGGTAACGTCCATGAAGGCTTCATTGAAAACATTCCACATCAACGCGGCTGCGCCGAACGTACCCCAGCGATTGTCTTTTGCGAACAGTGATGAACCGTCGCGACGGAGGCTGAGGTCGAGGAAATACTTGTTGGCATATGAGTAGTTGAGCATTCCGAACCAAGAGTTGCGCACTTCTTCTGAAATGGAGTGGGACGGAACCAACGGGTCGGCGTTTGATGTTGAGCTGAGAAGCATGAGGCGGTTGTCTACAAGACCTGTACGCATAGCGCCGAAAGACGTGGTCTTACTTGTCATCGACTCCTGGCCGAGAAGGATTGTTACGTCGTGATCGCGGAGGAAGTTGAACTTATATTCCGCGGTGTTTGTAACAGTCCAGCGGTAGAAATTGGAGAACTGTTCTGACGCCTGGCCGGTCGGCATCTGCTCGCCGAAACCGTCGTCTACAAGGTTATAGGCCTTGTATGACACGCGCAGGTCGTTCCAGTCAAGGCCGATAGCAGAACGGAGGTTCAGTCCTTTTATCGGATTGATGTTGACGAACGCATTCTCGTTGATGCGGACCCGGCGCTGTATCTCAGGCTGCTTGCTTGCGAGATAGTCAGGATTGAATGTACCCTGGCCGGCATTCAGCGAATACCATTTCAGCTCCTCGCCATATCCGTTGAATGAGCTGTTGGCATAGTTGATTGTTCCGTCGGGATTGTATGCAAGTCCGAGTATCTCGTGCGTTGTCTGTGTCGGGAGATAGGCATGGGCAGCCCACGGCTTGTTGTAAATGCTTGTGGCCTTGCCATTGATGACAAGAGTTGTCTGTGTCTTGTTGTAGGCAATGTTGGAGTTTGTTCCGATCTTCAGCCACGGAGTGATGTTGTACTCAAGGTTGGCACGCAGTGTCTCACGGCGCATGTTGGAGTCGTCATACAGACCGTCTGCATTGTAGTGTGAGAACGACACGAGGTATGCCGTGTTGAGAGAACCGCCGCGTACGCTTGCGTCAATTTGAGATATAGGTGACGTGTTGCCGAGGAAGCGGTCTACCCAGTCGGTACCGATGTTGTATTTCTGATAATAGTTCTTCATAGCCTGAAAAGACTCGTTTGTCAGGTTTGAAGGATTTATCATCTCCTGGAATTTAAACCACTGGCTGGCATCCATTACCTCAGTTCCGTCATGAGCAACCTCAGAAATAGAATACTGTGCGGACACAAGCACCGTAGGAGCCTCACCGAACTTGCCTTTCTTCGATGTTACGATAACGACACCATTGGCGGCACGCGAACCGTAGATGGCTGTTGAAGAGGCGTCCTTCAATACCGTTATGTTCTCTATGTCGTTCGGGTTGAGCGAAACGAATGTATTTGCTGAAATCTCACTTCCGTCCAATATGTAAAGCGGTTCTGTAGATGCGTTTATTGATGTTACACCGCGGATGGTCATTGAGGATACTGCAGAAGGCTCACCTGAAGATGTGAACACCTGCAAACCGGCAACCTGTCCCTGCAATGCGTCGCTGACACTGGCGGACGGACGAAGCGAAAGGGCGTCACCTGATACCGATGACACCGAACCGGCAATGGTTCCAAGCTTACGCGCCGAACCGTAACCTGTCACCACGACACCCTCAAGCGTATGGCTGTCTGATTCGAGCACGATGCTCATGTTGTTGGCTGCCTTTACAGTCTTTGGCACCATGCCCAGATATGTAATCTCGAGTTCTGTGCCCACCGGCACGTTGATTGTAAATTCTCCGTCGACATTTGTCACTGCGCCTGCATTCAGGCCCTTTGCCTTGACGGATGCCCCAACAACAGGCTGTCCATCCTCTGCCGATGTGACCGTACCTGTCAGGCGCGACTGTGCCAGCGCCATTCCTATGCTCAGGAACAGGCAGGCAAAAAACATTGTCAGTCTTTGTTTCATAAAAATCTCTCTCCTGATTTGATTTAAATAATTAAAAAATGTTTATTCTTTTGTTTCGTGATGTACCTGTGTGTAGCGTAGTGTTATCCGTCCGCTTCGTCTTTGTAGGGCGTCTGTTGTTCTTTTTCTCCGCCCAAACCGACATATGTCAGAATCTAAATTATTCTTAACCGATGTTCTTGAACATATACGGTTTTGCTGTTTTTTTGTTAAATTTGCATACACCTCTGTCGCAGAGGTGTATTATTTTGCCTTAATTTAGCATCAGTTTGCAAATTTAGTGTTTATTCGTATATGTAGCAAGCATTGCAATTTATATATTACAATTTTTAACTTTTATTAACCATAATCGTTAAAAAACTAATATTTAATTATACTTTGATAGAAAAGGATACAAAAACATGAAGATTCCGACTCATTACAATGTTGATTCGGTTAAATCTGTTTGTTTTTTCGCCTTAAATCACGATGTTTTGTCATTATGCCATCTTAAGTTGTGTAACGTGTGTGACATAGTTTTTGACAAAATGCAACGTGTTTTTGCATAATGCATAGCACGGCTTGCGAGCACGGTTAATGCCGGCAGTGACAGATGTATGCCGGCATGTGCTTGCTTATGTCTATACGGCTCACCCGTTTCATTCCCGCATCATGGCATGCCTTTGGAGTCGTCGTCGGTATTTGTGCTGCATACAGTTATTATCTTATGGTTGGCAGTTGCCAGATGACTGTTGTCAAGTTCCTTTATATATTAAGGTGGTCATGGGGTTGGTGTGTCCCATAGCCCTTGATATTGTCTGCAATTCCACATTGGTCTGAAAAGCTATGCTCGCCCACGAATGGCGCGCCACATATGAGGTAAGCGGTCTGCTGAACCCAGCCCTCTTGCCAAGCCGCTTCAGGGCGAGATTGTAGTAGCTCAGCTGCTTCTGATATTCATTGTATGCCTCGGTCATGTCTGTCGACTCAAGCAGCGGGAACACATACACAGAATTAGTGCTGCTGTATTTCTGTATGATCTGTTCCATGCACGGCTCCACGGCTATGCGTATCATCTGTCCTGTCTTGTGCCTGTTATACACTATGCTGCCGCCTGCCACCTGTTCTTTTCTCAGAAAAGCCAGATCGATGAACGGCATACCCTGGCAGTAGAAGCTGAACAGGAATATATCGCGTGCCAGGGCAAGGCGCGAGCCTTTTGACAGCTTTAGCGCCGACAGCCTCTGTATGTCGTCCACACAGAGCGACCGCTTGTATGTCGGCGTACTGCCTGTAAATATACGGCTGAACACCCTGCTTTTACTGTCTGTGGCACGGTTGTATATTGAGCGCAGCGAGCGCATGTAGCACGACACCGTGTTAAGCGACACATTGCGTCTCAACAGCCATTTCTGATAGCTTTCGAGCATTTCTGTTGTTATTTCGTTCAGCATTATGTCTTCGCATTTTATAAAGGTGAGAAGCGAGCGGAGGGCAGTGTCGTAGTTTGCCGCCGTGCTGAAAGACCCACGCTCACGGGCATTCAAAATTTCTTTTCTTGCGCAATCTACAAAGGAGCTGTTATTTACGGTAACAGTATTCTTCTTTTCCTCAGCATCCTTCTGCAATGATACATTGAATTGAAATTTGATTTTCATAATCGTAATTATTATGTTCTTGATTCCTTTACTTTATTCATTCACCGTTATGTACCGGAGCTTCTCATACGAGTCCTGCATATACCGTCATAAAAGCATTCCAGGTATGTCAATGACTCCTTTCAATGTGTGATGTCATGCTGCATGACTTTAGTCTGTTTGTTCCGATTTCTACCAAATTTCCTAACACTTAAAACCACTCAGGATAGGCTTAAAATCAGCCCTCCATGATTTAAAAGCATACACCTCTGCGACAGAGGTGTACGCAAAGATAACAAAATGATTGTAAAAACAGTAAGGATAGATGACTGATGTAAGACATATTTTCCATTAGGTGGAAAAACGTAAGAAGATATAAGTAAAACGGATAATGATAATGCATGACGGAGGGTGAATAAAAGCGAAAAGTCGCATTACTTCCGGTCATGTTGTATGAGAGAATTAGGTGTATATTTTTTATTATTTAATCAAAATCAGGAGAGAGATTTTTATGAAACAAAGACTGACAATGTTTTTTGCCTGCCTGTTCCTTGGAATAGGAATGGCACTGGCACAGTCGCGCCTGACCGGAGTAGTCACCTCGGCTGAAGACGGTGAGCCGGTTGTGGCAGCATCCGTCAAGGCAAAGGGCCTGAATGTGGGCACTGTGACAAACGTCGACGGAGAGTTTACTATTAATGTACCGGTTGGTACGGAGCTTGAGATTACCTATCTCGGCATGATTCCCAAGAGGGTGAAAGCCTCAAACAATATGCGCATTGTGCTTGAGTCTGACAGACAGTCACTTGACGGTGTTGTTGTCATGGGTTACGGTTCTGCCAGAAAGCTTGGAACTATCGCCGGTTCGGTCGAAACCGTGACGTCAGATAAACTCGCAAACCGTCCTGTGGCAAACGTAGGAGACGCTCTGCAGGGACAGGTGGCAGGTCTGCAGGTGTTCACGTCTTCAGGTGAACCTTCAGCTACAACGAGCATGCGTATACGCGGTGTGACATCACTCTACGCCACAACGGAGCCTCTGTTCATACTCGATGGGAGCGAAGTCTCGCAAAACACATTCCTTTCGCTCAATCCAAACGACATTGAGAACATGACCGTGCTTAAGGATGCGTCGGCTACGGCAATCTACGGTTCGCGTGCGGCAAACGGTGTAGTTATAATAACATCCAAGAGAGGAAACTTCGGCGAATCACCGACAATATCGATAAACGCGCAATACGGACTGTCAGAGATGACGGGTGACAACCTTGACATGATGGACGCCAACCAATGGCTCGCTTTCCAGGAGATGCTCGACCCTTCTTACAAGACAGATGCCAACTTCCAGGCAATGAAGGCTTATTATAAGAAGTATAATATAGGTACAGACTGGAAGGAGAAACTTTTCGGAGGCACAAAGCCGACTTCACAGATAGACGTCAGCGTGCGCGGAGGTGCACACAACATGTCCTACCTCGTGTCGTACGGGCACTATGACGCAGACGGAATCATGGACGACTCCAACATGCGCCGCGAGACACTGCGTGCCAACATCGAGTCCAACATAAACGACTGGCTTAAGGTAGGTGCCAACACTAATATTGCCTATACAAAGTTTAAGGAAGCAGCTTACGGTAATCAGTCAAACAGCCCTGGCAACAAGGCTTACGTAGCCCGTACGTTCTTGCCGACACTTTCTTATTATGAGGTACTCGGTCTTAATCCGGAAGACTACGCCAACAGTACATTTGAAGGCTATGGCAAGCGCGTGAACGTATATCCTAACGGGGACTATAACCCATATTACCTGTCTGAGATACAGCCGACAAACACACGTCGCGTGAGACTGAACGAGAACCTTTTCGTTAACATCAATCCTGTCAAAGGTCTGAACATTCGTTCGGCGGTTGGTCTTGACGCTAACGACTTGCGTAGTTCATTCAAATGTCTTAAGACTCCTGAAGTGTCTTTTGCAGAGAAAGGTTACGTGTCAGAAAGTTTCTCACGCTTCTACCGCTGGACGGTGACTAATACAGCCGAGTATAAGTTCAACTTCCTTGAGAAACACAACGTTACTGTTCTTCTCGGTCAGGAGTCCATGTATGGTAAGACAGAGTCGTTCGGTGTGTCAGCAGGTGGCTTTGAGGACAACAGGCTTCTCATGCTTCCACTTGCAGCACAAAAAAACGTAGAAGTACCTTCACAAGGCATCTCTGAGGAAGTGCGCAATTCATGGTTCGG